>Ga0100378_1001502_pt1 | contig 24414 bp, 19 predicted proteins | sample CryGeymeta201502_FD_81535 | JGI IMG/M metagenome (GOLD analysis project Ga0100378, IMG submission 81535) | Groundwater microbial communities from Crystal Geyser aquifers in Utah, USA - Crystal Geyser metaG 2015-02 | ecosystem: Environmental > Aquatic > Deep subsurface > Groundwater | place: USA... | reverse complement strand
TCGACGACCGAGTAAAATTATTAGAGAAAGACTATCCTAACTTTTCTGTTATTATGCATAAATATGGAATACTCCAGCCAGGTTATGAAAAAATATGGGGTTCTGAACCATTACTTGATGCAGTAGGTCAAATACTCGGTCCTGAAACGGATATCGGAGGTAATCCTATTTGGAATCACCGTATTAAACTACCTAACAATTCACAATCAATTGTCCCTTTTCACCAAGACAATGCTTATTTTGATGAAGCTTGTTGGGAGCATTTAATAGTTGTAGCTTGGATTCCTTTAATAAACACTAACGCAGACAACGGAACATTACAAGTACTTAAAAAAGGCCAAAAGAAAGGAATAACCGTAGAACATACTGGGTGTTGGAAAGATACATGGTATGTTGATATCACTGATGAAACAATAGAAAAAGACTTAGGGGTGGAACTTAACAATGATAATATTATTACTCCAAATGTGTGTAAAGGTTCAGTTTTATTTCTAAGTAATCTCTTACCTCATAGAAGCTCAAATAATATTTCTAATGATGTTAGATGGAGTTTAGATTTAAGATTTAATGATTTTAATGCTCCAAGTGGGTACGAGAAACCAAATATATTACTAAGAAAAGCAAAGGGAAGTATTAGTAATGAAGGTAAAGATGGTAAAGAAACAAAACATCAAAAGATAGACTGGGAAAGTTGGGCAAGATTGAACAGACATGAGTCTTTAGTTGCAGAAGAAATTGATTTAACTACTACTATTCATGGCCCATGGATGGATAAGTGGAAAATAACAAATGAGAATAGACATACACAAGATAGAAAAAATTATCATATGGCTAAAAAGATATAATAACATATCAATATGAATAAGAAGATAGTCTTTTTATTCTTATAATAGTCTATTATTTATTTCTTATATTTAATTCACTCGTTTAATATTTTATTATTTATTCGTTCACTATTTTACTTAATAATTAAACTACTTAACTAAATAAAATTAATTACTTCTTTAATCAATAATTAACTAAATAAAAAACTTACATAAATTAATTATTAACATTCACAAATGATTCTTTCTCTTTATAAATTATTAATATAATTATAAAGTGAAAATATAAATCAAAATGGACGATGACATTAAAAGGTTAATCCTAAATTTAACATGTACCCCAAGCAATTATAGAAAAAATAGAAGTCAATCATGTGGAAAAGATAATGAAGAATTAGCCCCAAAATTAGGGTAATAAAAGTAATATAAAATTAGACCTAAATTATTTGAGTTCGATTTTGAAATGTCTCCATTAGCACTTAGTAATCTTAGTGAAAATAAAAAGAATTTAAAATTAGTAATCAATAATACACCAATGAGTTGTCCAGTTATTAAAAATTGTATGCATATTGAAGATGATACAACAAAGTGTTCGAGTATATTGCAAGAATATGACTTGATAAATACCGTTAAAGAATCAAAAGTTACAAAAAAAAGATTATATGAGTGTGAAGATGTTTTTCCAAAAAATACAATTGATGATGATCACGATATACAACTAATTAGAGCAAAGAAAAGATTTTCTATGATGTATAAAAAATGTGATTGTCCATTTACAATTATAAAAGATAAAGAAGATAAAGAATCATCACAACAAGGAAGAACAATATTAGGAATTTTAAAGAAAAAAAGTTTTAGTAATACAGACAGTTGCTATACGCATGACTATTGATAAGCTTTTCCTAATATTGTTTTAAAGCTATGTAAAGGAATAAATAAGAATTATTATATGATTTGTTTATTAATCGTGATTGTATTAATTCATTATTAAATAGTAATATTATCTAATATAATAAGATAAATAATAATTATTTTTAAAGTTTAATGTTTTATATTATTAAAAGTTTATATATTAGCTGTTACTATTAATAGTATTATTATTTAATTAATTATTAACTTAATTGGATTTTAATTATTTTGGTCATCATTTTCTTCATCACTTTGAACTGGACTTTGGAATCCTTCTACAATTAAATTTTAATATTGTTATAGTTATAATAAATATAATATTATATTTAATTACCAGTCTTAAGGTTCTTTGGAGCTTCACTAGTTTGATTAGTTTGATTAGCGTTAGAGAAATTCTTCAAATTAGGGTTATAGAAAGGAGAATTAATTGTATTAACAGACCCTATAAATTAATGATTAAAGTTATATTAATATATTATGCTTACCTATTTTCATATTATAACTAGGACTCTTAGCGTTATTATACGCAGGGCTCTTTGGCGAGTATTGCCCTGGACTACCTCCTGAGTCATGAATCCTTGGTGAACTTCCCCCAGAATAGTGAGATGATCCTCTAACATTTGAATTTGTATAATCAGGAGATACGCTATTCTTATTATACATACTTGTAGAAGGACTATAATTGCCTTGATTATTATTGTTTTGACTGATATAGCCTGGGCTAGTAGTACTTTTATATCTTGGGGTGTTATTACTACTATAACTACTTATTTGGCCATATTGAGGTACATTTGTAGGAGAATATGTATTAGTCGGACTTTGACTTGAATCAGGATTTGAACTAACATTATAACTCCTCGAGCCAGCTCCAGGTTGGATATAAGGTGACTTTGCATAAACTGAATCATTAGGAGTATAAACAACTGGAGATCCAGGTGAGTACGGTGATAAAGGCTGTTTATTAATACTTTTATGGATATCTTCTTCATATTCAATAATAGGGGAATAAGGATTATTAGGTGTTTTATAAAGTTCAGAATTTGGATTGTATAGAGGAGAGTTAACGCTTCCTGGTGACATTGGATTTGGAGTCGTAATGTATATTAAATCCTCTTTCCTTGGCTGGACTATATTTTATTATATTAAGAGAATTATTAAGTAAACTTACAGTTATACGAAGGAGATCGAATCATTCCACTATCATATGGTGTGAAATTATTTAATCCTGGTGTAAAGTTATTATTTGTAGTTTGTCCCATCATTAATCTAGGAGTCTGGTCAGGAATGAATGGAGTTCCTTGAACAGGTGAGTCGGATTGCATTATAGGAGTTCTCATATAAAATGGATCTTCCTGGGCTTCACTTATCTTAAGATTTCCAATACTTTTTGCGAATTTAATTTTTTGGTCGTCTAATATAAGATCAAAGCATCCTGTTCCGAAAGGAGCTAATTGTCCTAACATTATGTTCTCACTAATTCCTGTTAAGTTATCAGTCTCACTAAATAATCCAGCTTCGAGTAGGATTTCAACAGTTTCTTCGAAACTGCATTTTCTTAGTGGCCCAAGTTCAGCTCTCTAAAATTTAATAAATTAATATTCATAAATATATTATAAATTAATATTACATTTATTCCATGTCTTGTAATTGCAGTCAAAACTCCTCTATGAGTCATTACATCAGATAAAATTGCAGAATGTCTATAATTTACATATACGTCATATGGTTTCAGAACAGCTCTTAATTCATTCAATAAGGCTTTTCTAACAGCCTCAACACCAAGGCATTTATAAATTTCTAATATATCATTTGTTGTAGTTCTTGTAAAGTCTACTTCATTTTGAATAAATGTATCAAAGAGATTTGTTCCGTCAGTCTCAATAACCCATTCAATACGTTTATCTTCAGAACGGACAAACTCTCCTTTATCATCAAAATATGGAAGTGGTATCTTTTTGACGTAAACCTTTTTAATTTCTGCTATTCCTTTAAGGGATAAATCTTTAATAATGCAAGACTCTAATATTTTTAAAGCTCCTTCTGAAAATAGTTCTTCTCTAGTTGCTTTTGCATTGTCCTAATTAATTTAATTTTAAGTTAGGTAATAGGTAATTAAAAATATTCCTAGGTATTTATAAATATATCTAGGTTTTATAATCTTTATTTATAGTTACATCATAAATAAACCTAATTCTCAATATTAATTTCTCTGCATTTTGATCAGATTCTAAGATTTCTAAACCTTTATACTTCTTTTCGATTTTGTTTTTGATATAGTCAATTTTAAGCTAAATATGTTAAATAAGTACGAATAAATATGAATTATTAATAAAGTTATTATTAGCAATATAACCATATTAATCTTACATTCTTATCAATAATACTGTCATTATCTAAAATAATTCTTAGTACCCATGGACTTAATCTTTCATATTGATATCCATCATCTTGGTTAAACTCCACATGAGTTTCTACCATCATTTTATCTTCATAAATGATTGTAGTTCTTGGATCAGGGTCATAATAAATTTCTGAAGTAAGAGTAATATTCATCATAGTCGTATGTTCAATTGCGGCTTGTAAACTTTTTGCAGCATCTTCTCTGTTAGAAATTCCTGGCTTGAGAAAGACAGTCATACTTGGAGTTTTAAGTTTCTTTGTTACATTAATAATTTCTTTTAATCTTGGAACACCCAATGTGACATTTTTAGAACTAATACCAGCATGATGGAAAGTATTTAGTGTCATTTGAGTTGCTGGTTCTCCCATAGACTGAGCCCCGATGTTACCGACCATCTCCCCGGGCTGTACGATAGCTTGATAAAATCTTGATTCTATTTCTCCTAGTATCCAGTCAAAACTTTTTTTACTGAGTTTTTCTTTTTGAATTACTTTTTTTGAAGCTAAATTATATCCTATTATCATTCTAAATAATTTCGAAGCGTTTTTCTGAGCTTCAACACTTACAGTGTCAGTTCCTTTTACTAAGATTAACTTCTTTTTTAAGTCTTCAATTTTTTCTAAGAGGTATAATGGGTCAATATCTGATTTTGAATGGATGTTTATACCAAATTTCTTTTTGGCGTTCCATACTATTCTTGGAATGTTTACTGGAACATGCTGTTTATCTTCATTGCTTTTAAATATAACTTCTCTCATCTCTTTTCGGTTCTTTTCAATTTTAGCATATTCCTTCGAAAGAGCAAGTCTAACTTTTGGGTTATTGTCTCCAAACATAATTTTTTGTATTACTTCAGGCTCCATTGATTTTTCTAATTCTTTAATTTGTTCTTCATCTTCCATAGTTTCGTCAAAGAAGTCATAACGAGCTTTTAATTTTTTATCATTAAGTAATAGTGTTTCGATTTTTTGATCTTCGATATACTCACCGGCCATTCCGTCTTCACCATATAAAAATTGTAAAATATGTCCTAGTGAATTTCTAACTGTATTATCATATTTAATCATAACATCTTCTAATGCTTTTACTAGTCTTCTTTGGATATATCCAGTCTCACTAGTTTTAACAGCTGTATCAATTAACCCTTCTCGACCACCCATAGCATGGAAGAAGAACTCCTGAGGAGTAAGTCCTGATAAATAGGAATTCTCTACAAACCCTCTTGATTCTGGGCCAAAATCGTCCTTAGTAAAATGAGGTAATGTTCTTTTCCTGAACGAGAATGGAATACGTTTTCCTTCTACATTTTGTTGACCGACACAAGCAATAATTTGGGATATATTAAGATAAGAACCTTTTGATCCTGCTATAACCATATTCTTAATGTGATTATTATTACTAAGACTTGTTTGTACAAATTTACCAGCTTTATCTCTAGCTTCATTTAATTTAGCATTAACCTTGGCTTCAAAGGATTCTTGCATTGATTTTCCTGGTTGTGATTCTAACTCTCCTTCTTGAGCTTCTTTTAAAATATCATTAACTTTTTGTTTAGCTTCCAATAAAGTTTCTGAAATTTTACTACTAATCTCTGAGTCTGATATAGTATCTGAGATACCAACAGTAAATCCATTATATAATAGCCATTGATTAACTAATCGTTGAGTAGAGTTAAGGAAGATCATAGTACGTTCTGGTCCGTATTCATTCCATATTATATGAATTAATCCACCGCTTGCATTACCAATTGTTCTTTTACATACTATTCCCATTATTAATTCTCCATTTTCCATTAGAATGATTGTATCAGTTATATTAAGTGAAGGAAGTTTAGCATTTTTGTTTTCTATTTTCTCATCATAGTTAGAAGTGAATCTATTTAAGTTTACTTGAGGAAGAATTAAAGAAAATAATTGTTTTCCCGTCCATAAAGGTTTAGGTTTTAATATAGCTGGAGTTGGAATCTCTCCTGAAAAATCAGGAATCCACATAAGTAAATTCATTAAGACCTCTAATGAGATGAATGTGTCTCTGTGTGTAAAGAGTTTAATTCCGATTAAGGCATCTTGTACAATACCCATAACTGGTTTATTTGATTGAGGAGAGACAATTTGTCTTGGAACATGCATAATTTCTAATATTTCTGCTTTTGTTTCTTGAGACTGAGGTAAATGCATATTCATTTCATCACCATCAAAGTCTGCATTATAAGGAGTAGTAACAGATAAATTTAAACGGAAAGTTGAGTATGGAAGAATTCTAACTCTATGTCCCATGATAGACATTTTATGTAATGAAGGTTGTCGATTAAATAATACAATGTCTCCGTCTTGCATGTGCCTTTCAACTGTATAGCCATAATCTAAATGTACATCAGATCGTTTCCTAGTAAGGTTTAGTATAAGTAAATTTTATTAGTAATAATATTAGAATTATTATATTTAATTTATTAAAATTTACTTTAAATATCTTAAATCAATTCTAATGCCATCATCACGAACAATATACTTTGCTCCTGGCCATTCTGTTGGACCATTTTCAATTAATTTTCTTAAGTAGTCAATATTGAGAGGAGTAACTACTTCTGGGAAAGTCATGTTAATTGCTATACTCAAAGGTACACCTAGTTCGTCGAGTGATAAATTTGGATCAGGTGTAATAACTGTTCTTGCTGAGAAGTCTACTCTTTTTCCCATTAAATTTCCTCTAAGTCTTCCTTCTTTTCCTTTCAGTCTTGCGCTTATAGCTTTAATAGGTCTTCCTGAACGTTGTTGATTTGTTGCTGTTGATATTTCGTTATTCATTAGAGTTGCTACATAAAATTGAAGTAAATAAGCAGTGTCGTTAATTAAATGTCCCGGGGCACCTTTACTTTCTTGGTTTTTTAATTGTACGTTTGCCTTTAATATTTGAATATATTGAAAAGTAAGGTCGTCTTCACTTCTCAAACTAGCGTCGACCGAAACTGATGGTCTAACTGGAGGAGGGCATACAAGTAAAACTGTAAGTATCATCCAATCTGGTCTAGTTCTTAAAGGGTCAAAACCTAAGGCTTCGCAATCATCACTAGAAATCTTTTTGAAGATTTTTAAACATTCTTCTGCAGCTAAAGCTCTATTTTTATCTGGGACATCTTCTTGGCTTTCTTTAAACTCCATCATGATTTTAAGAGGATCTTTCGAGTCTTTTTTATATTTTGGCTGATCTTGCCCGCATCCCCCATGACTGGCTATTTTTCCACTTTGCATTGAGGTAGAATCAGTGACATCATCACTTGAGGAGATTCTGCATGTCTTTTGAGTAGAACATAGTTTGTACATTAAATTTTGTCTCTTTTTGGGGTTCTTAGTATTTCTAGCTGCTTTGTATTTTGAATCGTTTTCATCAATTAGTAGCTTTGAACAGTTAAAGCAAACGCATTTGAGAATTTTTCTGCATTCTTCAATGAAACCTATATGATACATAGGTTTAGCAAGCTCGATGTATCCTGGGTGACCTGGGCAATCTGTAAAATTGCTTTTGCAAGTCTCGCAATTTTGATTTTTGTCGACTGTGCCCATTCTGAGATCGTTAATTCCCCCGCGAATGGGGTTCCCATCTTGATCCATAACAGAAGGTGTTTCGATTTTGGCTACTGCGCCTCTAACCTACAAATTATTAATATTAATCAAATTTAATTTACAATTTCTTCAGGATTTAAGATTCCAAACTCAATTTTCTTGATTTTATGCGTTTCTACATTTGAATGTTGAATTGATAATCCAGAGTTTACCATTTTTTATATACACTAATAAAATTTAATCATTTAAGTAAAATAAATTCAAATGAATTATTAGAATATTATTTTATTTAGTTTGTTTTAATTTGTTTTAATTTATAAAATATAAAACATATAAAAAACTCTTAAACAAAAAATAATTAAATTAACTTATGAACAAATATTAACTCAATACCTTTACTTTTTAATTAATTATTAAAAATTTATAAAAATAATAATGGAAAACATAGAGTTTGACGATCTACGTGACTTTTATAAAAAAGAGGTTGAAGTTAGAACTTTTGAAATGTATTTAGAAGAAATATATAATGAATTATCTCAAAGCAATATTGTAGATAACCCATATAAAGGTATAGCCAAAACGACATTTACGAAATATTTATCTGAAATGAACATACTTATCTCTGAAAAAATTTTCTCTTCATTTGATGTCTCTAAGAGTGGGATACTTTCGTTTAGTGACTTCAGTGAGCCTATTATTACTTTAAAGTATGGAACTTTTGAACAAGTAGCAAAAGTTATTTTTAGGATATACGACTTTAACTCAGATGGAAAAGTTAATACAAATGATATTAAGCTTGTTTTATCATACTTACCACTTAAGTCGAAAGAGGATAATAGAGGATATAAATATCAGATGGAATCTATTGCTGAGTTAAATGAAATTATGAAGAGCACATTTGGGGAAGAGAAAAAAGGAATAAGTTTCCAAAACTTCTTAGGATTCCTTGAAAAAAAGGCTAATATATTTTTATTACTATTATGCTACTTATATTTAGCTATTCCAGTCTTCGAAAAAACAATGGAATTATATAAAGTAAGAATGAAGAGGAAATATTCTTCAGGCTCAACAGACTCAAACAAAGAAAGCAAACAATCAACTCGAGAAAGTCTTAGTCCTATTAAATCAAATAAAAAATTAACTATGACCCCAACATCAATTTCAACAGTTTCTGAACTAATGAAAAGAAAACTTAAAAATAAGACAATTCCTAATTCAACCGTTTTATTTTCAAAAAACTGGGCAAAAAAGGATAGTAAAAATAACACAAGCATTGAAAATGATACAAAAGTTAAAAATATATTAAGAACAACTCCGCTAAAGAAAAGAGGAATAGAATACCACGAAGATATGCAAGATATGAATAAAATGGATTTTTTTAATAATAGTAATAATGTATCTCCTAAGGAAAAGAGAGATGGCAGAGATGGCTCTGGCTCAAGCGAAATAGTTCCCATTAGTATAATTGAAATACAAGGTGAAACTCCTAGAGGCGAGAATAACTCAGAGACTCCTAGAACACAAATAAATAAGCAGATTGAATTGAATAATAAAGCTCAGCAATTTAATGATTGTGATGACTTGGGAATAAATATTGTTGATAGTATCAACGAAGTTAGAAATTCTCTTTCCTCTCAGAAACTAAATCAACTTGAAAATATTTATAAAAGCCCTCACCAATTAAATAAATCCAAAATGAACTTAAATGAACTTCATGATAGCCCAACAAGAAAAGTGTCTACTAATGAAGATAAGAACCTTTTTATAAAATGCTCTCCAAAGATGAAGCCTGGTCAGCTAAACCATTCTCCTAATAGAATTGGGAATACAAATGAAGGTAGCGGATCAGTTAATAATTCTCCATTGTTAGTAATTGGTCAAGATTTTAAATCTCCTGTCAAAGTATCACCTAAAAGGTCAATGTTTAATTCTCCTGAGAAAAATACCTCCCCTTTGAAGATTACTTCACCATTTAAGTCCCCTACTAAGCCAGAAGGTGTAGAGAAAGAAGGTGAAGAAGATAAAGATAAGAAGAATACTCAATACATTACTCCGAAGAAAAATCTTATTCAGGCTAAAGGAGCTTTGAGTCAACTTAAGAAATGTGAAGAAGGCTCACCTGTTAAATTCTTTTTTAATGATAAAAATAAAGAAAGTAATGACAACAACGACAATGACGAACTAATCAAACTGGACAACCAAGAAAACAACAAAATTGAAGAGAAAAAAATCGACCAATCACTAATAACAGAAAATGATGTTATCCTAACTGAATATCTAGATACCGAAGAAGAAGTCAAAAAGAGCGTTCTCTTCGAGGGCGAAGTAATCACCATTAAAAAGAAATTCAATCAATCCGAAAAGCGTAATAATTACCTTGTATTAATTGATAAGAATCTTTACTACTATAATGACAAAAAAATTTCAAAAAACAAAGAAAACTACAGCAGTACTAATTACCTTGGTGGAAGCTTTATCCGACTTAATCCTAGCGAAACAGTAGACAACGAATTACTTAATTCATTCACTATATTCTTCCTTGATAACAGTAAGAAGAAGTTTTACCACGGCGACGTTGAAGTTGTTAAGCTATGGATTAAGAATTTAAGAAGCTCAATCAATTATAGAAATCTATTCGATTTTTATAACATTAACTCAACAATAGGAGAAGGTCAATACGGTAAAGTCACAATAGGAAGTAATTTATCTACTGGAGCTAAGGTTGCAATTAAAATAATAAACAAGAAGAAGGTAAAAGAAAATGAAATATGGGAAATGATCCGTTCTGAAATAGACATCTTGAAGATATCGAAGCATCCTAATATCGTTAATTATATTGATAATTTCGAAAATTCAGATTATATTTTCATTGTGATGGATTATATTAAATCAGGAACGTTACAAGATTTCTTACAATCCAAAAATTTCAATTTAAGCGAAGAAGCTGTAGCTAGAATTGGCTTTCAACTTGCTGATGCTATTAAATATTTACATACTTTTGGAATTATCCACAGAGATCTCAAACCAGAAAATGTTATGGTCGTTGACAATAAAGCAGACGATTGTAAAATAGAAGTAAAAATAACTGACTTTGGCTTCGGAAAGATATTAGGTAGTAGTGAAAAGGCAAAAGAAGGTTATGGAACCTTAGGTTTTGTTGCTCCTGAGGTACTTTTAAGAGTCCCTTATAATAATAAGATAGATATATGGAGCTTAGGAGTAATAATATTTTATATGCTTGCAAAAGATATTCCATTTAGAGCTAATTCTAGAGAAGAGACATCGAAACTTATATGCAATAAAGAATTAGTATTTCCTTTCAAATTTAAACAACTTAGTCGCGATCTATTAGATTTAATATACAGCTGCTTACGTAAACAACCTGAGAAACGTATTACAATCGACCTAGTATTAGGACATGTTTGGTTTAAAAGTTTTAATTTAACAGTAAAAGAAAAGTCTATATAATAATAAATAAGTATCAATTAATATAAATTATTATAAAATAATAAATATTATATTATTTTTCTATTATTTTTCTATTATTTTTCTATTCTTTAGTTTTTATATTCAGACTTAATTAGTTCTATTATTTATATTATATTCAAATTACTTTATTATTTTATTATTTAAATTTTAAATTATAATTTTATAATTAGTAATAAATGCCTAGAGAAATAATCACTATACAAGTTGGACAGTGTGGAAATCAAATCGGGATGGAATTTTGGAAGCAATTAAGCTTAGAACATGGAATTAATCCAGAAGGAATGGTCGATGAAAAATCATTATCAGGTTCAGACAGAAAAGACGTCTTTTTCTATCAAGCCGATGATGACAGGTATATCCCGAGGGCCATTCTCGTTGACTTAGAGCCAAGAGTTATTAATAAAATTCAAACTTCAACATATGCTAAACTTTATAACCCAGAAAATATATTTATTAATAAAGAAGGAGGAGGTGCTGGAAATATATGGGCAAGAGGATATTCAGAGGGAGAAAAGTATCAAGAAGAACTATTAGAAATGATTGAAAGGGAGGCTGATGGTTCAGATTCATTAGAAGGGTTTATTTTAATGCATTCTATTGCTGGTGGTACTGGTTCTGGACTAGGATCTTGGCTTCTTGAAAAAATTAATGAAAAGTTTCCTAAGAAACTTATACAAACGTATTCTGTATTTCCAAATCAAAAAGAAGCTGATGTCGTCGTACAACCATATAATTCTTTATTAACCTTAAAAAGGCTTGTTTTAAATGCTGACTGTGTAGTTGTCTTTGATAACACAGCACTAAATACAATTGCTGTAGAAAGAATAAAACTAAATATGCCTACAGTTTCTCAAACTAATTCTCTTATTGCAACTGTAATGTGTGCTAGTACAACAACATTACGTTATCCAGGTTATATGAATAACGACTTAATATCTTTAATAGCTCCTTTAGTGCCAACACCAAGATGTCATTTTTTAATGACTGGTTATACTCCAATTACTCTTGATAATAAGATATCATTGATTAGGAAAACAAGTGTTCTTGATGTAATGACAAGACTACTCAAAGAAAAAAACATTATGGTCAGCGGAGGAAACAAAAAAGGATTATACATAAGTATCCTAAATATTATTCAAGGAGATGTTGATCCAACTCAAATACACGATGCACTTAGTAGAATTCGAGACAAGCCCAAATTTATCCCATGGGGTCCAGCCAGTATTCAAGTGGCATTAAGTAAAAAAAGTCCTTATGTTGAATCTAATTTCAAAGTAAGTGGAATGATGCTTGCTAATCACACTAGTATAAGTCAATTAATGCAAGGAGTGCTTGATGGCTATAATACTTTCTTTAAAAAAGGAGCTTTCTTAGAGAATTATAGGAAAGAGGATATGTTTAAAGATAATTTAGATGAATTTAAAGATTCATATGAAACAGTTACTAGAGTAATTGAAGAATATAATGCAGCAGAAAGACATGATTATTTAGAATGGGGAGAGAATAAAAATAAATCAGATGATCTTGATTATTAGTATTTTAGCTTTGAAGTGAAAAGAAGACTATTTAATAAATTTAATAGTTATATGAGTTTAATAATATATAAATAAAGTTATATTATAATTAAAATGGAAATTAAATTCTTTTAATTCGTTGTTTAAATTTCGTATAAAATTGTTGTTTTATTTATTTACTTATTAAAAATTTTTTTGCAAAAATTATATTACATATATTACGGAAATTTTATTTATTTACTAACATCATATTATTAATTTAATGTTTTATTATTTTTAATGTTTTAATTATAATGCGAAACGAAGTTTTTAAAACAAGATGTAATCATTCACTTGTTTTACTACAAATGCTCTTTACAACTTTATTGCTTTTCAACTCTCATGTATATTGTAATTACGAAATAAAATTATCACATTCAAAAGTATCAATATCAGATGAAAACGATTTCTTTCAAAGATTACATAATGCTCATCATTATTTAAAGCATATAAAATCGAATTTTTTAAAACAAAACTTCCTTCCAAGATTCACGGAGGAGGTTAGCCAAAACACAAGTTCCAGTTATAATATTCTTATGCAACTTACTAATTTTAAGAACTCACAATATATCGGTAAACTTCTTGTAGGTAACCCACCTCAGCTTATTGATATGATTTTTGATACTGGTAGCTCAAATTTCTGGATAACTTCATCAAAATGCAATGATAAACCATGTTTAGCTCAAAAATCATATAATGCTAGGAAGTCAATAACACATAAAAAAGTAGGAAAAAGAGTTGAAGTTGAGTTTGGATCAGGAAAGGTAAAAGGAATTTTTAGTGAGGATACTATAAGGATAGGTCCTTTGACAATAAAAAATCAAGAGTTTGGAGAGATAATCCATGAAAAAGGAGACATTTTTAACAAGCTTAAATTTTCAGGTATATTAGGACTTTCATTTCCAAATTTGTCAAGTTTGAAGTATTCTACTTTGTTTGATAATATTATACATCAAAAATTGTTAGCAAAAAATTGGTTCTCGTTTTATCTTACAGATGTCGATGAAAATCAAGACTCTCAAATTATTTTTGGGGAACCAGCTAAGAATTTTTATATAGGTAATGATCACAAATATAATAAATATTCATAATATTAACTAAATGAACTATATTAATTTTACTTAATAGGTGAAATTAATTGGCAAAATGTTTCTGAACAATCATACTGGCAGGTAGAAATGACCGATGTTTATCTCGACAATAAACCACTTAAACTATGTGAAAACAAAACACACGGATGTAAACTAGTATTCGACACAGGAACTAGTATTATTACTGCTCCAAGCCACGATTTAAAGTCATTACTAGAAAGAATACCAGAAGAATGTGAAGATTTAGATTCACTACCTGAGTTAGGATTTAGAATAGGAGATTTACTTTACACTTTAAAACCAAAAGAATACTTAATATTTCCGACTAAGAGAATACTAAGCAAAAATAATAATAGAAAAAGTCAGGATAGCCAAAACAATGATAACAATAAAGTAAAATCCATTGAGGACTTACTAAAAGAAAATAACCACGACAATAAAAAGGATTATAGAAATAAGAAAAGAAGACTAAAACACGAAAAAAATCGTATATTCAAACATTACTCTTCTAAGAAATTATCAGACAAGTTCCTTAATGCATTAACTGACGATCTTAGATTTACACGAAATAAAGAAATTAATAATAAAATAACTACGAAAGTATTAAAAAATGGTCCTATAATAGGTGGTACAAGTAACTTTGGCATTGATAAAGCAGTTCCAAATAAAATATTTTTAGAGGTTAATGAGACTATAGACATTAAAGATATTGATTTTGAGGAGGACAAGAATGATGATAAAGCCAAGAAAGATGAGATTAATATTACTCCTATTAATTTTTTGGAAAATCAAACAAAGTTGGAAGCAGGAAAAGCGTTATGTAAGCGAGCGTTCATGCCCTTAGATGTAAAACATCCAAGAGGTCCTTTATGGGTACTTGGAGACATATTCTTCAGAAAATATTTTGTAATATTTGATCGTGATAAAAAAAGAATTGGTATAGCTTTAAGAAATAAAAATAAATAATATTAAATGAATTAGCAAAAATTTATGTAATATAAAGTTATAAAGAGTATTATAATAAATACTAATATTAGTTTAATAATATATGATATAAGGTATAAAATGTTTAAAATGTTTACAATAATTACATTTAAAGTTTTATATTTCTTAGTTTGCTAATATTATTATAGTATTAACTTGATTTATAAATAAATAATTTAATTATGGTTGATTTTTAGATATTATCTTACATCTTACAAACTTAAATTTCAATCTCTATGTTATAAAACCCATTGTTGTTAATGCAATTTTACATACATAACTTCTTAGTTAATTCATAACAATATAACTTAAGAAATTACTTTGTTACCAATACCACTAAAACGGTTCCCCTGCTCATCAGACGGTAAATTTCTTCCATATCTATTATGAGGTGCTTCGTAGTGAGGAACAGGAAATAAAATAGGATTATTACGAAGAAGTGTATTATTCCCTAGAGAATAGTTTCTACCATTATCTATAAGTTAATAATATTATTAAAGATTAGAAAAATTATTACAAGGGTTGACTGAGTAAACTTGGTTTTTATGTACAAATGTATGAGAATTCTCTTTAGGAGCACCAATATTACTGCTGTTTCCGTTACCGTTATTATTAAGTGAATTATTATCTTTAGGGATTTCGGTTATTTTTTGGGATTTTGCCATTGGATTTAAATACTTTTGAACAATCTATATATAAATTATATTTATTTATTTATTAATATATTATAAATGATTTATGATATTTACTTGATAGTCGTATATATCCTTCATATATAATTTCTGTTTTTGTTTATAATTTAGAAGCTCTCGGTCTTTTTCTTTTTGCTCTTCAATCTAAAAATAAAACAAATAAGATAATATTAAATTAATAATGAAAACATCGATAATTAGATTAGAATAGTTGGTTATTTTGTTATTACGTATCTAGTTCTTTCTTCTAATTTTCTTTCATTTTCTATTGTTTTTATTTCTTTATATCTATCATTATGTTGTTTTAAATTTTGTAGATTATATTGACTAGCACTTTGTTTTAGCTAAATTTAAAAGTGATTAATTTGATTAATTGTGTAGGTAGGTAGAACTTACTTTTAAATATTCCTTTCGTTCATTTTCGAATTCTTGTCTTAACTCTTCAATTGATAATCCGTTAGCATTTTTTTGTTTGTAAGTACCATTATTATTACTATTATTGTAGTTATTATTGTAGTTATAGTTGTCGTTTAAGTCACTTGAGTATTTATTTACAATTGGAGTTACTGGAATAGGACTTATATTAGTAATTATGTTAGTAGGTCGTTCCATACTATAATTTCTTTTATTATTCTTTTGGAAGCGATGAAAGTTCTTCTCACGAATATCCATAAAGTTATCATAATTGTTATTATGGTTAGGAGTGTTAGTATTAGTATATATTCCCTGAGGATCATTTGGATTACTATTTTCATTACTATCGTTGTTATTACGGTTACTGTTAACATTATTAACATTGCTAACATTATTAATATGATTTTGCTTATGATTAATAGTATGAGTTCTAATATACTCTTCATATTTCTTAATATTATAATCTATCTGCTCAATCTTTTTCATCTTTTTCTCTTTATCTTCAATTAAATATTGATCATTTTGAAATCCTAAAGACAATAAGTTTTTTTCTTTATTTTTTCGATCCAATTCAATTTGTTCTTGCATCTAGTATTATTAAAAGTTTGTTATTAAATTGTATTTACCTTCTTTTGTTGATTACGATTATAAATATCGTCTTGATCGTATGAAATTTGCTTTAGCTTTGAATAATGATTTCTTAGTCTATCTTCCTCTATTTGTTTTTTGATAATTTCTATGTAATCTTTATCGTGTTTATACTCATATAATTTTTCTGATTCATCTAAATTATTTCTGTAAGTAATATCATTTTCAAATTTTGCTTTCCAATCGGCTATTGATTTATTTTCTAGTTTTTGTATTCGATCATACATTAAGAGTTTGTATTAATTGTTATTTTTTTAATATTTAATTAATGATATAATATATGATGTGATTTTTTATTAAATTAATTTGTAAGTTTTAGATTAATGAATAATTTAATTAGGTTAAATATTATTTATTAATGTTTGAATAGTTTAAATAGTTTTAAATTAAAAAGACATTAATATGGTGTTGAATAGTTTAGCTATAGTATTATATTGAATTTTAATAGTTATCATTAAGTGTTAAGTATACGACTTTATAAAACTTTATATAATATGGTAGAAATAATATAATATATAAATCAAATGATATAACTAACAAAGTAAATTTAAAAAAATAATAATTTTTATAATACAATATAATTATAAAGAGGAAAATAAAAATATATTAAAGTCAACAACTTAATTCAACTTCATATAGAGCTACTTTTTCTTTATGTTTTTACTATTTTACTATCGTCATTCCACTATTCAATCCTCCTTTTAATGTTATTAACTTAGTTTTAAATTTTTTGTTTAATGTCTTAAGCTGCATTATTTCATCATCCTTTTCAAAGACAATCTGCGCAAGTTGAACTTTTGCATTAACAGCCAATGTATCTGATCTCTTTAATTCCTCTTTTAAAAAATTGACATCACTTTCTTTTAATTTCTTTTGAACTTTCATTTCTAAATTTTGTATGTCTATTTTATCATTTAAAAATTTAATTTCTGCGCTTAATTCCTTTATTTTAGTTTCTAATTGATTTTCAAATTGTACATGTTTAAAAAGAGATTCCATATCTCCTTTTGCAGTAATTTTACTTGTTAGCCTTCGTAATGATTGGAATTCAGCATTTACGTTAAGACCTTTTTGTTGTAAGTCTTTTATTTGATTCTCATACATTTCTTGAATTTCAACTATGTTTTGCTTTAATGATACATTTTCTTTTTTAAGTACTTCTAATTCAGCAGTAATCCTTGTAGTGTTTTTATTTGATGATAATTCGTTTAATCTATTGTTTAATAATACAATTTCATTTCGTAAATTAATATTTTCAGCTTCGAACTTAAAATCGTTTTCTGATGATTCTAAATCTGATAATGATGAAAGTCCAATATCAGAATTTTTACGATCAGAGATATTAGTATAATTAGTAGAATTTGAAGAGATATCCGTATTTATCCCACACTTTTTTAATTTCTCTGTTAACATTATAACTAATATCTTTTCACTTTCTAACTTTTTTTCTGTAATACTTACTTTATCTTCAAACTTTTTAAGCTCACTATTATGATCTTGATTTATTAATTTAATTTTCTCTAGTACATCCTTATAATCTACATTCTGCTTAATAGCGCTTTTATTACTTTCTTCATAATCCTTTTTTAATATTTCATTTTGTCTGTCTATGTTAAATAGCTTATTTTTTAACGTTACTATTTCTTTTTCTTTCTGACTTAACTTTACTTTATATTCTTCTATGTCTTTTAATCTTTTTTCTTTATTTTCCTTATATATATTTAATTCCTTTTCATTTTTATTAATTTTCTCCTTTAGTTGTATATTTTGCTTTTCTAAATCGTTCATGATCAATTTTAAATCCTTTATTTTCTCTTTATACTTTTGCTCAAGTTCAAGTTTACTTTCCTCTAGTTGTTTTATTTTTTCTTCTAATTTTTCGTTTTGAGAAACGAAATAACCTTTTGATTGTGAGTCGTGGTTAATTTCTCTTTCTATATTATTTAACTCCATTTTTAATCTACTTATGTGGTCTTCTAAACTATCTATTGTAGATTTGTATGTCATTTCTGAGTTTTCTAATTGAAGTTTGAAATTTTCCTTTTCTTTCTCCCAGTTTTTGAGGCTATCGTCGTACTCTTGTTTAAGCTTGTAGTAGTTGTTTGCTTCTTCTTGTTGTCTTTCCTTTAATTCCTCATTATCGTTTGAATTAATAGAATTATTTTCATCTTCATCCTAATAATTAATAAAAAATACATTATTTAAGTAACATATTTAAGTAATATATTTAAGTATTTTATAAGTAACTTTTAAGTAATTCATTAGAAATTTATTAGTAATTTCAATAACTTTATTTTACCTTGCTTTCAAAATCTAATATTTTTTCTTTATATTCTTGTATCTCATTAATAAACTTATTCGATTCATTTCTATATTGTTCAACTACTTTATTTAGTTTCTCTTGTAACTCTATCTTTTCAACTTCTTTATCAGCCAACATCTGAAGAGCTTTTTCTCCTATTTCTGTTTTTTCCTTTTTCAACTCTTCATTCTCATTCATAAAATCTGATAACAATGTCTTAGCCTCTTCTAAGGTTAATTCTAACTCATCTGAATTAGAACTATTTTCTTTTATTGACACACTTTCTTGTTTAGTAAACTTTACTAAACCACTTTCTTGTCTAGCGAATTTAACATTAGCTACACTACTTCTACTTTGAAAACGTGAAAAATTAACGACTCCGCTCTCTTGCCGGGCAAACATACTGGACTTCGGATTATTATTAACATTATTAATTTGTAATTTCTCAATTTCAAATTTCATACCAGTATTTTCCATATTTAATTTTTGGTTTTGACGTTTTAAATCTTGTAAAGCTTGCTCAACTAATAAATATTTTGATTCTAATTCGCTAAATCTTTTATCCTTTTCATGTATTATTGCTTCTTTTTCAATTAATTCCTCGCTTTTTGATACAGGCTTTTTAATTGTTAGGAATAAAGCTTCGAGTGATGTATTTGTTTTAGTTAATTTTTCATTTTCTAATTTTAATTCGTTGGTTATTTGTTCAAATTCGTGTTTTAATCCACGTTTTTCCTTTTCGAATTCGTCCTTTTCTAATTTGAGTTGTTTTATTTCTTCTAATATGGGTAGATAATCGTTATTGGAATTTGAATTGTTTTTAGGATTTGTTGTATTCATTTTATTTAGAATTTAATAAAGAATGAATTTTATTATATTTTTAATAACAAATAATTAATAATTGTAAGTAAATAGTAATAAGTAAATAAATAAATTGGAAGTAATTGATTGTTGATTTATAGTTGATTGATTGTTTGTAAATAATTGATTTAAAATAATTAAATGATATTTTAATTTATTTATAAAGGGTACTAAGAAAAAATGTTGTAATAAAAAACTAAAGATAATTGGAAGGAAATTAAGTTTTTTGAAATTAATAATTTGTTAATAATTAGAATAATATTATATAAGCTTACTAATATTTACAATACAATTTTTAATAATAAATCTAAAAGAAGTATACAAACAATATACAATGAGCAAATTTAATCAAACCTCTTTTAGAAGTGATGGTAATATTGAAAATTCTATGTTGATTAATCATATTCCTTCAATTAATTATTATAATCAAGATAACTTTACTATCAATACTAACAATACTAACAATAAAAACTTTACTAAACCTCAGCTTCCAATACCTCAATACCCCGAGATGCTAAAAATACTTGATTTAAAGCGTTTGAAAAATATGGAAATAATTGATGGTTCATTCGAAACGGTTAATAAAAATATAATTGCCTTAATAGCTGAACAATATCAAAATAAATTAAATTGTCTTAAGCATATAATTTTACAATGTGAAGGTTTTTGTAAACTAATTCAAAAGGAAAGATTAAATTTGGAAAATACTACATTAAATATGATTAATGAAGAGAAAGTTAAAATTCTTGATGATTTATTAAAAGAAATTTATTTTAAGTATAATTTTGATAGTGATACTAAAGAAAATTTTAGTAAAGATAATAACAAATTACAAAATCAAATATATGAAATTGAACTTAAATTTTCTAAAATTATGATAAAATCTCTTGATTTCGTTAAGTTTGAAGATATTATTCGAGAACTTGACAAAAAATATGAATTACTAGAAAAAGAAATAAAAGTTAGAAAATATGCCGATAAAAAGAACAATGAAGTTAATACAAGGAACTCTAATAAATTAATTTTATTAAATACTACAACAAATAGTCAAAGTAATTTAACCAATCATAATAAAAACATACAAGATATTCAAGATAATCAAGATAATTACAGCAATAGCGATCAGTACAGTCAGAACAATCAAAACACTCAAATAAGTCAAAATAACATTAAAAATGAAATTCCAAATGATTCAGTTAATACTAGCAAGAATAAGACTAATAATAATTTTGTAATTTTTATAATAATTATTTATTAATTTAATCAAATAATAGGTATGTTTTGATAGATTCAATAACCTTATCAAGGATATTCAAAATTACAGATTTTACGAATTCGACTCTCATAAACTTTTAATTAAAGATAAAAAAGATGAAGACTCAATAGGATTTAAATATCTTGTAAATGAAATTGAAGAAATTGATAATGAAAATAATGACAATAATATTAATAAAATAAAACAGTACAGAATAATTAGTCATCTGCATATAAATGATATTTTGATTTTCAAACGATGTGTTAAAAGTCGCAGAGGATTTTACATTCAAAAAAAGAATAATGAAGGAAACTGCAAAAATAATCCAAAAATTCCAAAGATTTTTACATATAGATATCCATTAGAACATGATAATAAAGAATTTAGAGAGGATTTAGTTAAATTTATTTTCTTGGATCAAAAATATCAAAACTTCGATATAAAGACTAAGGTCTTTTATACAAGTATAGACAAAGATAATAAGATAGTTTTTATAGACAAGAATTCATTTTTTGAGGCTGAGTTTAAGTTTAAAACCTTGAAGGGAATAATTTAGATATAGATTTAAGTATCAAAATTACTCAATATACCTAATTAATATGAGTTTAAATAATTAAAGAAAATAAAAGTAGTTAATTATTAATTAAATTTCAAAACCTCTATATAAACATTAGTAAGTAATAATTAATAGTTGTAAAGTAATAAAATTTTCCATAAATTTAATAGTTAAATTATATTTTCAATATAAATGAATAACAATGAAGCAGTATTTCAAAATAATCTAATAGTTGTAAGAATACTAAATATACTATTACAATAATATTACTAAGCTTATTCTTATTTAATTTAGCCTGAGAGTAACTTTAACGCAAAAGAAATCTTTAATATTCATTCAGAATTCATTCCAAATATTTTATCAATTTTCATCTTTTTAGCTATAAAAAATACTCATAACACTGAAGATTATTGTGATAATAATTTACCTATACTAATCAATACTATTTTTACATATTCTATAATAATTTCGGTAAAGTCAATAATATATTCTCTTGTCGTTTATAAAGGAAATCAAAACTCTAATGGATTTAAATGTTTATTTACTTGTACTGATTCAATTATATATTTGTAAGTTATTATGATGATGTATAACAAATATTTAGAAATTACTATATTTTTATTTTCTTAATGTATCACAAATTTAACAATGTCATTATGTCTGATTGCTTATTAAGTATAATAATTAATTTAAATTAGAGAATACGTTTGTTTACTTAGTATTACTCATGTTTTTATTTTTTGGGATTGTTGATATATTCAGAAGCTTAACTTATCTAATATTCATTATTATTGGTTTTCCTATTATGATAAGTTACTTTGTGCGAGACCCACAAGCCTTTTTTAGACAATGGGGAGTTGATCCAGTATAATATTCTAATTAATTAATAATTAATATAATATATCAGGAAATATTAGATAGTTGGGAAACTCAAAAGCCAAATCAAGAGCAAATTAAGATGCCTTGTGCAATATGTATGGAAGATATTGAAACTACAAATGAAGTTATTACATTAAGATGTAAACATTGTTACCATGGAGATTGTATAAAAAAATGGTTAGTTCAAAAAATGTCTTGCCCAACTTGTAGATCTAATAATGTGTTTTAGTCGTTAAATAAAAATAATCGATTACGTAGTATAAGATAAAACAAATTAAACTATTAAACTATTAATTTAATTTAATTAATATACTTATTAAAGTATAAGTTATTAACTTTTTATGTTATTTTAATATATTAATAAAATAAAGAAATGTCTAATTCTAAGAAAATTACTTATTTAAAAACATTATGGGGAATCGATTTAAAGTTAAACAATAGTAAAGAATTAAAAGCTCAGTTGGAAATATTTAAAAAGGATGGTTTTGGAGGTATTGAATTATGCACTGGATTTTTCGATACAAAATATAAAGAAATGTTTAATGAAGCAAGAAAAGAAGTAGGATTAAAATTAATTACTCAAATACATACAATGGGTTATCCTGTTAATGAGGAAAGTGTTGACAAACATCTTTCAGATTATAAAACAAAAGTAGAAGACGCCAAAACTTGGGATCCAGTACTAATAAATTCTCACTCCGGTAGAGACTCCTGGAATTACGAAGAGAGACATAAATTCTTTACAGAAATCGAAAAGTTTGATTTTTCCGCTTCAAATAAAGACACTATTATTACACATGAAACTCATAGAAGAAGAGTGTTATGTTCTCCTTGGATTGGTAATGAGATATTCAATGCTTTTAAAAAAATAAAAGTAACAGCTGATTTAACAAACTGGACTGTTGTTGCAGAAAGGAATATGACTAATGAATCAGATTCCTACTGGGATGCTCTTCTAAATAACTTTGCTAGGAGAACTTATTTAATTCATGCTAGAGTTGGTAGTCCACATCAAATTCAAGTAAGGTATCCAAAAGATAATTGTGAAGATACAGAATATTTTGAAAATATTTGGAAGACAATAGTAAATAAAACAGAAGCTAAAGAAGTTTTTATTACTTTAGAATATGGTCCTGAACCATTCGCAATTCCTAAATTACAAGCGAATGAAGAAAAGATTGATCTTGAAGAGACCATTAAAATTGGATTAGAAAGATTAAAAAGAAAACTATAAATATTGTTTTCTTAAGTAATTTTTATTTAAATTAAGACTAAGTTAAAAAGAATTAAATATAAGAAATAATCCTTTTTAATCATATTTAATAATAATAAGGTAAATAATTAATTATCTTATTATTTTATTATTTTATTATTTTATTAATTAAATTTTATCAATTAATTGAATGAATACCTCTGAAACATCAGATGAAGAATCTAATTTTTTGGATAAAAGCGATAACGAAATGATAATAACAGACCTTAATGAAAAACTAATCAAAATTAAATCTATAATATTTAAAGAAGATTTTAAGGATATTCAAGATATAAATAATTTTCTTGGTAATAACTATAATATAACTTATAATACTTCTTTCTCAAACTCTACAAATTATACCAACAATACAAACACAGCAAATGAAAAAGGAAAATATATAAACAAAACAGAATTAATTGAACTAAATGCTGAATTTGATGAACTTCTTATTTTAAACAGTAAATATATTAATAACTATACTAGTTAATTTAATATATGCTTTACTATATGCTTTACTTTATTAATTTACTTAGAATATGTTTTACAAGTCTACAACGAAAAATCTAAACAACTCCACAAATTTATACATAAACTTAAAGAAGCGACTGCAAATAATAAGGACTTAGTTCTTAAAAATGCTTCAATATTAAGAGATTTATCAAACAGAGACAACTTAATACGGAGTCTAGAATTTGATTTAAAAAAATATGAAAATGAAAGTTTTGAAACTAAAAGAAAATA
>Ga0100378_1001496_pt1 | contig 24487 bp, 26 predicted proteins | sample CryGeymeta201502_FD_81535 | JGI IMG/M metagenome (GOLD analysis project Ga0100378, IMG submission 81535) | Groundwater microbial communities from Crystal Geyser aquifers in Utah, USA - Crystal Geyser metaG 2015-02 | ecosystem: Environmental > Aquatic > Deep subsurface > Groundwater | place: USA... | reverse complement strand
TATAATATAATTTTACTAGCTAATTAAAAAGCTTAAAAATACTTAAGTATAATTGTTTAGGAATAATAACTATATATGATTATTTATAATAACAAATATTTTAATTTAATTTCATAATATAATAAAACACATATTATTCTAAGAACAAATGCATTTCTTGCAATAATTTCCACATTTATTACACTTTCCGCTTTGCCAAAATGCTTCTCTAAACATTCCACAACATACACAATTTTTACAATAATTATCACATCTTGTGCATTTACCTTTTCCCCAGTAAACTTCTCATGGTTCGGCTTTACATATGCAATTCTTGCAATAATTATTACATTTAGTACAACTTCCTTTTTCCCAATAAGTTTCTCTATTAATATTTGGATTGTAAACTGAGCTTGGTTCTTCTTTACATATACAATTTTTGCAGTAATTGTTACACTTTGTACATGATCCTTTTTTCCAGTTTAATTCTCGTGGGAATCCTTTACATATGCAATTCTTACAATAATTATTGCAGACAGTACATGATCCTTTAGACCAATTTGATTCTCGTGGTTCTCCTCTGCATATACAATTTTTACAATAATTATTACATAATGTACATGAGCCCTTAACCCAACAACGTTCTCTTTGCTCAGCTCTACATATACAATTTTTGCTGTAATTATTACAAACATTACAAGAACCTTTAGTCCAATTATTTTCTCTTAGTTCACCTTTGCATAAGCAGTTTTTTATATAATTATTACATCTTGTACATGAACCATTTACCCAATAATCTTCTCTTCTGGGAAGTTGAATAGTTTGAGCTTGGTAACCTGTTGACATTGGAATTCCCATTTGTGGTTGGTAACCCATGCTCATTGGTTGGTAACCCATGTTCATTGGTTGGTATCCCGTATTCATTTGTTGTCCTCCGCATACACAATTTTGTAAAAAGTTGCCACATGTATTACAATGTTGGTTTGGATTTTGCATCTTTAATAATGGTATTATAAATTTATATTAATATTATTTTATATATAAATAATTTGGAGATTTTATATGCACAATATAATAAACTTGTGTCTCATCTGATTAATTTTGAATAAATAATATTATAATAATATTATAATAATTAAAATAGGAAAATATAATTGAAAAATAATGAATATATTGTGATTACTTAATATATCACGTTCAGTACTAAATTATTGTTTAATTGCTTATTTCTAGATTAACCAACCTTTTTAACTTTAAACAAACATGTTATTATAATAAAGTTATATATTTACTTATTACATATGAATATTATTTTGTAATGTTTAAATATTTTAATAAATTAAATTAGTTTTAGTTATTAACAATCATAAATTATCCTAAATAATTCCTAAGTTTATCTAATTGTTTTCCCAATTGATGAATCACATGGAATACTTTTAAAAACATAAACTCTTTGCACTTTTTGCCATGTTCCTTCTTTCCATATAGGTCTTACATATCTTCTTTGGTTAATCTCATTTGTGTTAGTAATTTTTGCTAATCTCCAGCATTGATTCATATTTAATAAAAATTCATCTTCTTCTGGGTGGTGGCTGCATGATTTAATTGATTGACCTCTAATAGGGACTTCTCCACTTTTAAAATTGTACATATTAGCAGCTGACCAATTGATAGTGACTTTAATATTTGAAGTAGTACTAAAGGGGGTTAGGTTTGAAAAAGTCTCTCCGACTTTCATTGCAAGAGGAACATCTCCGAATTGTAATCCACTATAAACAGATTTTGGAATTTCTTGAGGGAAACCACATATTCCTGGGGTATTTAGCTCTTCTTCAAGTTTTGTTTTAAAAGCAACCATTGGTGGGTAGGATCCGTCTCTTAGTTCTTTATAGAGATCTGTTTTCATATAACATTTAATTGCTTTATAAGAATCAGTACTATACGCATAAATTGCTGGACATGCACTACAATTTGGGTGATGAGGGTTTGCTCTTTTTGTCCAGTTCTCTTCATCGAATTTTAAATCATTTTGAAGTGACTTTATTCTCCAACCAGTAGGAGCCTTCTGAGTATTCAATAAACTCATTTTCTTAAATTTATCATATAAAACTCCGTCAGATGAGTTACAATAGTCTTCTTCAGTCCATTTTTTAGCAACTCCGTATTGACTAAAAGGAGGTTTAATAATAACCTTTTGATTTGCTCCTTTATTATCGTAACACTTTCCTTTGGACCATTTGCAATCAATCTTTTTAGTAATTTTAATTGCCATACATAAACCTTCATTATCTTGTTTTTCACATTCAGATACATCTACTGGGGATCTAATATTTCTGATTCTGCTTCTGCTTCTATGGTTTTTGCTAAAAATTGAGATTGTCAAACTTGAAAGAAGGATTAAAAGGATAATTTGAATCTTCATTTAATAAATATTATATCATTTAGCAAAATTAATTAATTATTGTAATAATAAAATTAAAAGTCAATATTAAATACATTAACTACAAATATAAAATTAATATTACAGTAATTATAAAAATATGATTTCAATAATGATTCTCTTATTATCTGTTTTAGTTATGTTATTTTATTTTACTTACTACTTACTATTTGCAGTTACTTTTTATTTACTCATACTACTTTTGTGCCACAAATAATATAATTTATTCAATAGTTAAATATAAATTACTTTATTAACTTATATTTTATAATATAAGCATTAAAGTAACAAATTAAAACATTAATTAAAATATTAATTAAACATCATACAATTTTATAAAGATAAAAATGTCAGTTTCAAAATATGGCAGTCTTGATAACCTCACTCTTTATTTAAATAATCAAGTGTATGTGACTTATTAAACAAATTCTATAACATTATAGTTATTTGATATAATTTTAGATCATTTAGAGACCATATTAAAAGATTAGATAAAATATATATACGAAACAATAAAATGATGAGCAATAGTGTTGATATTGAAAACTCAATAAAAAATAGAACAAGAGTAATTTTAAATGTTTCAAGATTTGTACAGAATGGTAATAATATACAATACATATAAAACTATACTAATTATTAATTATCTTTCTCAATATAATAATATTTCATCTTTCTTATTTAGAAAATATATACAAAAGCAATCGCGATGACAAAATACTAATAAATAAAATTAATCTTATCCAAACGAGAAAAAGTGTAATTAATAACATAATAATTTATAATATTACAATTGTATTGATTAAAATCATAGGATATTAATGAATTTAAAGATGAATGGAAAAAAAACCAAATACAATTTATAAATAATAAAGATACTAGTAGAAGAGTCCGAAAGGAAGAAATAGATAAATCAAACGAATTGAATCTAAGTAGAGTAAATAATGTGTAAGTTTATATAATAAATTAAGTTACATACTTATATTACTTATATTACTTATATGTATTATAAATTTTATATATATCACAATTTTAAAATTAACTTGTAGCGAATCAACTTTTAAATCAAATAAGAATATACATTCAGTCGAAATACTAAAAGAAAAAAATGTATTAAAACTAAAAAATAAGTTGAAATATTTTGATAAAGTTGCTGATGCTTTTATTAAAGATTTTAAAAATAAGCCGTATAATAATCAAAAACATGTAAGTGTATCGTTGTTAATATTATATATTTATTTATTCTTTAGAAAAATAATTCATTTTTGAACTCTTCTTTATATGATAAAAAGGAAGAAGATAATGATTTAAATAAATCTAAAAGTGTTAATATAAAGACAAAGATATTGAATCTATCGACTAATAATACAAGTAGTAAATTAAGTGAGTCAGCAAAAAAATTACTTTCTAATACTAATAATACTAATACTAATAGTACTGCTAATAATAGTGTGATTAATAATCTTAATAATACAAAAAATTTTATACAGCCAGATAAAAATTTAATCGAAGAAGAAGATGAAGACGATGCTTTAATTATTAGAACAAAAGCAAAATACTTAGATATACATAATGACGAAGATGACGAAGATGAAAATAATGCTTCAATGTCTATGAATTTATATAAAAACAATAAAAACAATAAAGATGATAAAGATGAACCTAATGATAATAAGGACCAAACGAAGAACGAAAAAGAAGAAGCTAATAAAAATAAATTTATTGCAGAAAACCTTTCAAACACAATTTATGAAATAAAAGAAATTGATGATATAAAAAAATAATCAAAGTAATGCATTCAAGAGTTATTATAATATTGTTAATATAGTATTTATATTGTAATAATAATTATACATTTAAAAAATTATTTATTTATATAGTAATAATATGATTTATAATAAATTCATAAAAAAATTAGTACACTTAGTTTTTATTTTATAGTATTATTAATTAGTGAGAAAATCATTTAATTTATTTTGAGCTGTTATTAATTAATATTTTAACTTTTAATTTTAATGAATACGAACTCAGACAAAAATATACATTCGTGTTCATTGTATAGAAGTTTGGTAAAGAATTTAATGGTTTGTGGTTCATCTAAAACAGGCAAATTTCAATTTAATACAGTTGAACGTGATAACAAATTTATATCGAAAAGGAGAAGATCATTACTACCCAAAAAAAGTTACAGTTGTACATATCCTGGATGTTCTAAATCATATTCCACTCATAATAATTTAAAGGTAAATAGAGTTATAATTATATTATCACGTTTATTCCTTCTTTACTAACTTAAGTGTTTTCTTCAACTTTTCTTCAATTATCAGTAATATTTGATTTTAATACATAGTCTCATACATAAATATAAATATTAATTTTCTAACTAACTTTAGGTTCATTCTAGATCTCATAATGTAGATAGTCAATATAAATGTAAGCATGAGGGCTGTAGTAAGACTTTCTTGGATCTTGGAAATCTTAAGTATCATAATAAAGTTATTCATCTAAATATGGGGAAAAAGATTAAATATTATTGCAATCATGACAGTTGTATTTCTGGTTTCAAAACAATAAGGCAGAAAGTAGCCCACCATGATAGAAATGAAACTGAGTGTAAAAGTGAAACTACTATAATATTGAATTTAATTAGATTAATAAGAAAATTTTACAATAGTTTCTTTAAAAGGCTAATGAATGATAACGAAATAAATGATTCCTTGTTTGTGAAGAGAGGTAAAGTATTGGAATATGAATATTCTTTGTGTAAAAATATATATACAGTAAAACTGGAAAAGGAAACTTAAGTAGGATATTAACTGAAAGAATAATAAAGTGAAGCTTAATTAACCAGTATTTAATTTTTAAATTATGTTATGTTATGGTAAATTTATGGCTTTTATCCTTATTATAATAATTAACTAAATGATATGATAAACAATTAAAAATTGAAAAGACATTTTTTAATTTATTAATAATTACTAAAACTAAAATATTATTTAATTAATTAATAAACATAAATGAATATTTAAGTATAACTAATACTAGATGTATTTTAAATAGGAATTAACTTATTTGCTGTAGAAAAGTATTAACCAACTTACTTCATTCTATAATAATTCTTATTTTCATTTATCAACAATAACCTTAATATATTAAATTAACAAAATTAATTAATTAATTAACTTTTTACATAGATTCATTAATCATTAATTAATGAAATTAATCAATAGTGTCATATTATTAACTTAATAATAAATATTCATAAAAATAATGCATTATTCTGTATTCTAAAAATATGGCTGATCATAGTAAATTTAATTTAATAATTTTTAGTTAAGTACAAAGACGATGAGTTGAAAGAAAGTTTGATAGAAAAAAATACTAATGCTACCGACCACATCAAAAACTTCGAAGGAAAAAAGCCCGAACCTCCAAAGGAAACCAACTGGGAAATAATCAAAAATAATCTTCAATCAGGAATAACAGTAGGCTTAGTAAACTTATCATTATGTATAAGTTTGGCTGTTGCTAGCGGAAGTACCCCAGGGGTAGGCATAATTGCGGGAATTTATGCAGGAATCACTAGTGGCTTTATCGGAGGCTCTCACTTCAATATTATAGGTCCGACTGGCGCTCTTAGTTCTTTTGTCAAAAAGTTAATTTTCAAATATGGAGAAAGTAGTTTACCTTTTAGTTGCTTGGTTGTGGCGTTGAGTTGTTTTTCTTGCAGGTTTCTAGCTTTAGACAAGTATATAGACTTATTTCCAGTCCCAGTAACAGAAGGATTCACTGTCGGAGTTGCTTTGATTCTTTTTATCAATCAAATCTCTCCTGCTCTAGGAATGGAAAACTACAACCCAGAGGCATCTATTTACAACGGAGAAGAAACACAATTTTCAAATTCCTTAATACACAACCTGGTTGTCGACTTCGAGAACCTACATGAAGTTAACATCTCAGCATTGATTACTTTCTGTGCTTTCTTAGCTTTCCTCGGATTTTGCACTGTCAAATTTCCAAAATTCCCAAGTGTTATATTAGCTACATTGCTTGGAATGGTACTAGGTTATCTACAGTCTATAGGCATCTCACCTACGACTTTAAACACTTTAGAAACTAAGTATGGACAACTAGAAATGTCTTTTTTTACATTCCCTACTAACTTTAAGCCACTCGCGAATATTACATTTTACATTGATTGCTTACCTATAGCAGTTATTGCTATTTTAGAGACTTTAATTTCTGCGAAAATTGCTGACAAAATGACTAAGACAAGGTTTGATAAAAATCAAGAAACAGTTTGCTTAGGAGTTGCTAATGGAATTTTAGGACTAGTTGGAGGGCTACCAGTAACTGCTGCTTTGGCAAGAACTTCGCTGAATATTAAAACTGGAGCAACTCATAGAATTTCTTCGTTGATTAATTCAGTGATTATTATCTTATTTTCACTTTTTTTCTTCGACAAATTTAAGTATTTACCAATATGTGTGATAGGATCGATTGTTTCGATAGTTGCTTTTAAGATGGTGAGTTATCATGAAGTTATTCACTATTACCAACAAGACTTCAAAAGTTTCACCCTAATCATGGTAGGAGGAATAGTCAGTTTACTAGTCGATCCTACATACGGATTAGTTGTTGCTATGATAGTCTATTTCTTCATGTTTACCACACCATTCCTTAGCCCCTTTTTCGAAGTTATCTACACTAAATCAAAGATCAAAAAAGGAAAGTATATTCTAAGCAATTTAGATCAACACTTACAAGATATCCCAGTAGGAGTAAAGGTAGATCAAAGAAACTTCGTAGTCTATAGGTTTATCGGAATTCTAAACTATATGAATATTGATTACCACGAGAAAAGGATTATAGATATTATGGAGAGTGAACCAGACATTTGTTTAATATTATCGTTGAGATATATCTATAAGATTGATATTGATACCTTAGATTCCCTAAAGATATTGTTAGATAATGTAGAAAGTTATGACAAGGAGTTCTTTTCAACAAATAGGTTTATCTTGTCTGGTATTACCTCGACTCAAATTAATGAAGTAAAAGACCCTGAATGGTTTAAAACACTAGTGTCTAGTGATAAATTAGTACTTAGCGAAGAGTTCGATAGCGAAGTAATGCAAATTCAAGCAAAACAAAAAATGTACTTTAGTAAGAAAACCTCAGCTCCCAATATCCATATTGACTTTTTCACCAAAAACAAAAATTTTGCTAATAGCTCGATGGATACAGATTTAACTAATCTTCGTAATAACAAAAAAAATGGAAAAGACGGCAAAAATTTAGCTACAATGAAGTTAAAAGAAAACAACACTATTGAAGAAAGAGATGAGGAACCAGATAAGCAAAAAAATATTAAGATAACTGCAGTAACACAATTCCATGAAACTGAGACCGAAATGTCAGGAACAGGAGAAGATAAGATGTAAAAAAAGTAATCGAATTACTTTTAGTGAGGAGACCAATACATAATTCAGTATTGAGTTTAATAGAGTTTAGTTGAGTTTAATTTTTAATTATGTAAACATTTAATTTAATTATATTAATAATTATTATAAACATTATAATTTTGTTATAATAAGTTAAGTTAATTAAGTAAATTAAGTTAAGTTATTATTGATTAATTTCTATATTCGAATTTATAATTTGAATTTCTATTTAGTTTATATTTGTTAATATTATAAATATTATTTAGTTGATATTATATTAAATGTCAGAAAATAATTTGGAGCAAGGTTCGAATAAAAGTGTATGTAATAGTGAAAAAAGTGATAGTAGAAGTAGAAGAAGGGATAATATAGAAAATATTGAAAGTATTGAGAATAAACAAAATATAGAAAATATAGAAAGTAAGGAGATTAAGGAAAGTGATAATAATATGGAAGTAATTCATATTGATGATACAGAAGAAATCCAAAACCAGCCAGAACAACAACAAAACACCGAATATGAACCTGATAACCAAAACATTAATAACCCAAACAATCAAGGTCAATATAACGACTCCATTCAAAATAACCAAATGCAAAACCAAGAGAATCTAATTTTAGACTATACTTCTACTAACACTCTTTACTCAATTTCTTTCCAAAATACTAATGTTTGCCGTTTAGCCTTAGGTACTTTAGAAATGAACCCTAATCTAGCAAATCGTATAGAAATAGTACAAACTATGAAGGAGGATAATATAGACATAATAAAAAAGATTTGTTCAGAAGAGATATCATTCCCAACATCTAAGTTAATGTGGACACCTAATAAAACACATAATAATTTACTTGCTGCTTCAAGTGATATAATACGGCTATATAAATTTGATGAAGAGACTGATTCGTTAACTCTTTCAACTAGTCTAAATAATAAAAAAAGTCAGTACTGTGAACCGCTTACATCTTTTGACTGGAATAGAGAAAATAATTCAATACTTGGTACATCTTCTATTGATACTACGTGTACGATCTGGGATTTGAATAAAAATACTATAAGAACTCAACTAATAGCCCACGATAAAGAAGTTTACGATATTGCTTTTAGCAAAGAAGAACAAATTTTTATAAGCACAGGAGCAGATGGCTCAATAAGACTATTCGATTTACGATCTTTAGAACACTCAACAATTATATTTGAAAGTAAAGATCATATTCCAATTACAAAAGTAGCTTGGAACGTAAATGATAACTATTATATTTCAGCTATATCAGAAGACAAAAACTTTGTCTATGTAATTGATACACGAAATACCAACCAAGCAATGGAATTAACTTCCCATACTAGTGCTGTAAGCAGCATGGCATGGGCTCCTCATTCAAATTCTCATATTTGTTCAGTTGGAGAAGACAAATTTGTTTTTATTTGGGATATACAAAGGAATCTTGCTAATAGTTTTGATGGACCAATATTGTCGTATTGTGCTCCTGGTGAGATAAATAATGTATCATGGTCTGAAATGCAAGTAAATTGGATTGGAATTATATTTAATAATAATTTACAGTTATTAAAAATATAAACAGTAATTATTAACTATAATAAGTAATTATTAATTTATTTATTAATATGTTATAGTAATGTATTAAGTAACTAATAAATATTAAGTGTTATTTTATTCATATATTTTGCAAGTATTTTTAATCAATTTTATTTAATCACATCTTAATAATTAATTATTTTTAATTTAGTAGTTGATAAAAATTTAATGGAATTAAAATCAGATTCACCAAATTTAGTAAATGATGTCAATAAAACTGACACTAGTTCTAGTTTAGTAAATTTAAATAAATCAAACGATTTAAATATTTCCAATGATGACAATAAATCAAACCATAACGAATTTAATAAATCAAATGATGAATATACATTCGATGATAATTTAGATGATATTAACCAAATTAGTATTAATAATTCATTTTCTGATATAAAACGTTTCGGTCATACTACTACTTTAAGTAATATTATAATTGTATAATCAGTTCAGTTAGTAGTTCAAAAATTATATTATTTGGTGGTGCAATTAAAATTGATGAAATGAGTAATGATACTTTTCTATACAACTTTAAAGAAAAACATTGGAAATTATTAGAAAGTAATTAGAAATAATAACAATTAACAACAAATATTAAATAATAAATTATAGAAACTGGAGACATCCCTTGTGAACGTGCAGCTCACACCGCAGTTTGTATTGATAAATATAAACTAATTCTATTTGGAGGAGTATCAAAAAGTATAAACATATTTTAAACATATATACAAATAAACATATAAACATACAAACATATTTACAAATAAACATATAATTATTAACTATTAATTAGACGGTATTCCAGTAACACCTGATTTATTCCTACTTGACTTAACTGAAAACTACACTCTTGCAAAATGGAAAATATTACTCAAAGGAGATAACATTATAGAACCAAGATACGGCCATTCAATGGTTTATTTAAAACCTCATTTAATAATATATGGTGGATGTAATGCAGATGGTAGTTTAAAAAATGACTTATGGATTGTAAGTTTAGATAAAACACCTGCTTGGAATTTGATAGAAATAAAAGGTAACTGTCCTACTCCGCGTATGTATCACACAATGGCATTATGTAAACATGGACCAGCGAAAAATATGATTTTTCTCTTTGGAGGACGTGGAGAAAATAAAGTTGTTTATAATGATTTATGGGGATTAAGAATGCATAGAGGAGGTAATTGGGATTGGGTAATAAAGCTATCTTATAATAATTTATAATATATTTAGACATTCGCGAAATATAAGTCTTATTCACCTTCTCCAAGATTTCAAGTAAGTTTTAAATAACCAATATATTATTTATTAGCATACTACTCTATTTTATTATGGATATTTGATTTTAATTGGTGGTAAGTCAACAAATAAAAATGATAATCATATGCCAGTTGAAGTATATAATATTGAGAATTATTCTTGGATAAAACTTTTTAATTTCGATGCGTATAGACATGCATCTTGGATGATTGAAAATTATATATTTTGTCATGGAGGAAGTACTTTTACTAATCCTCAAGTGTCAAATGATGAAATTAAAATATTTAATATTGATGACTTACAAATTCCGAAAATGAATAGTAGTAATACCAATATTAACAATTCTAATAATATGAAAACAACATCTGAAATAACTTTAAATAATTCGTCAGAATTCGAAGAAAAGTTAGACAATAAAAACGAACTTGAAAACAAAATCGTAATCGATAACAAAATATTAATTGACAATAAGTTAATTGATATTAATTCTCTAAAACTTGATAAAAATAATTTAATCAACGAATTACATGAACAAATATGTAATCCTATTGAAATAAGCCGACCATTAATATCTATTTCAAAGAATCTCGGTGAGAAAAGCGGAAAAATCAAAAAGATAACACAACCAGTAAAAAACTTATATAACTCTTATAATACTGAAAACTCTAATGATGACGAACCTTTATACGAAAAATTTATAAAAGCATTACTGCAACCAAATGAATGGAAAAACAAAAAGAAAATAGTAGTAGGCAAATTCCCATTCAGGCCAGAGCATATTTTAGCTTTGACAAAAGCATGTCAAGAAGTAGTTATGTCCCAACCAATTGTTTTAGAATTAAGTACTCCAATTAAAGTATTTGGGGATATACACGGCCAATACGATGATCTATTAAGATTTTTTGAATTTTGGGGAGACCCAAGCGATGGCCAAAAAGGAGATATAAAAATTATTGACTATCTATTTATAGGAGACTTTGTTGATAGAGGTAGTCAATCTTTAGAAGTTATTTGCTTATTAATGTCTTTAAAACTTAAATACCCTGATAATATTCATTTAATAAGAGGAAATCATGAAGATAAGTTAATAAATAAATATTTTGGATTTTATCAAGAATGTGATGAAAGACTATATGAAGATTTTAAACAGGAAGATCAAACAGTATTTCACTGTGTCAATGAATTTTTTGAGTATTTGCCTTTAGCAGCATTAATTGATAATCAAGTTATTTGTCTTCATGGTGGGATTGGTGGTAGTTTAACATCTGTTGAAGAAATAAGAGCATTAAAAAGACCTTTAGAAATTGTTCATGATATTAAAAACATTAAACATCAAATTGTTATGGATATTCTTTGGTCAGACCCAACAGATAATGATTCAATTCTAGGAATTCAACCAAATTTACTAAGAGACACAGGTAAATATGGAAATATTGTTAAGTATGGACCAGACAAAGTAGAAAAATTTCTTAAAGACAATAATTTAAACTTAATTATACGAGCTCATGAATGTGGTATATAAAATATTAACATAATTTATTAGTACTTGATGGTTTTGAAAGATTTGCTGGCGGTGCACTAATCACTGTATTTTCAGCAACTGATTATTGTCGAAAACACAAAAATGCAGGAGCAATGCTAGTATTAACTAGTAATCTTGAAATAATTCCTCATTTAATTTATCCTGTAAATAGTTCTAAGAAAAAATGGATGGAGGATGAAAAAAGGCCTCCTACTCCATTGAGAAATAGAAATAGTAGTAAATGAAATAGAGTATATAAATCAATTGAATTAAGTAATAAATAAACGTAAATAAATAAAAGTAAATTATATATACATAGTAATATAAATAATATCATCAACACAAAATTATTATATAATATAAAAGTCTTATTTTATAATTAAACTAAACATAATTAATACTTAACTATAAAGTTTGGTTTAACATAACTGTTTTATTATAATCAATACATACTCACATAATAGATTTTATTTCGTCATCCATTTCAGCCTTTTTACATATTAACTTTGATTTCATATCGACAAGGATACTTTCTATTTGGTCTATACTATTCTTATAGTAATTTAAGTTAACCTTTGAATCACCTTTGGTACTTCCCCAGAAATAAGCTTCTTCTTCGCTTTCTGTAAGATACATACACTTTCTGGTTAAATAATCTTTTTTGGCATTGGAAGGTACTAACTTAGCAAATAATGAAGAAGGATATAGTTTCATACTACTCATAAGATCCTCTTTAGCTTTTGAACCAATTTTGTCCATGTCATCAGGGAAATCCATAAGGATGTTCTCAAAAGATTTGCTTTCTATCATTAAAAAGTCAGAGTCTTTTAGGCAAGTAACTGTTCCAGTTCTTCTTTTCATCCTTAAAAATATAGCGATTTCTCCAAAGTACTCCCATGGTCCGAGGAATTTAACTAAGTTTCCTCCTATTTGTAAGCTGCAAAACCCATTTCTACTGTTAAAGAAAACATCTGAACTAATATCTCCTTCAGCAACTATAATATCTCTTGACATAAAAATCTTAGGCTTTAACATAGGAATCATATTTGTAAAAAACTCAATTGAGACAAGTTTAATAAACTTACTACAGTTAAAGTAGTTTTTCTTCCATTGTTCTATTAATAGCAATTTATGTAGACTTACACTAAGATCATCAAAGAAAGTCTCTTCATAAATAATATTCCTTTGTTTTAGCCATAAGTTGTTTAAGTAATCTTCAATAACTACAAAGAAACCAGGTTCAAACTCCTTAAATCTCATATACTCATTCATAACGTCAAGCTTTTGCTGAAGTATAGGGCTTAGTCCAGAGCCCATACCTTCTATCATAACAGCAATCGACCCGAAAATTGAAGCGGCAATGCACATAGATAATAAATTTATACCTAGTAAAAAGAATTTTTCCCAATTTTGTAAAGTTGTCAATTCATTTCCGTTTAAAAAGATGATTCCGAAGTACCAAGCATAGAAATAAATGTTAGCAAAATTTTTTTGATAGTAATCTTTAATACAATTTTCAGTACCACTACCGCAAGATGATAAAATAATTTGATAGGTAGTATTTGAAATTCCGGTAAATAAGTTACCAATAAAATTTGTAAAGTAAAGTAGAAGCGAGATAATCTTAACGAATTTAAAAGCTGCTGACCACTTCGAAAAGACTTCATCTAATAAATCAATTCCTCTTGTAAGCTTCAGACCATTAATAAGATACGCAAAGTAATATATTTTAGCTGAAGATATACCTGATATATAACAGTCTGTTGTTTTAAAATCAGCAACTTGGTTCCATGGGATACAAACTAGGAAATCCCTCAAAAAATCAGACTTCATATACATAATTACAATCTTCTTTACCTCAATCTCATATTCCATTCTTTCATTGACTGCTGCTGTTAAACAGTTTAAAAATAAATCAATAATTTGAATACAACTTATTATAGTATATGCAGTTTTTAGACCTACAAGACCACCAGGTTCTAACAGAAATACACACTCTAAGTTAAAAGAAATATCAACAGGGATTATTACTAATATGTATATAGATAAAATAAATGTAAAGATATTCCAGTAAAATTTGAACCTTCCCTTCGGTAAAATTATATACCAAGGTAGCTCAATATTTTCAGCATTGCAGGAGTAGTCTCCTGTTTTATTAATAAAGGATATTTTTTTAACTTTTGCGCTGTAGTCGTGAAATAAAGCTCTTTTAATATCTTCTTGTTCGAATACTGCATTTTCTACCTTACCTAATTCTTCTCCAGCTTCTATTCTTTGCTGTAGAGTTTTTGATAATTTAAGTACATTATCATCGGCTAGTTTTTCTTTTTCCGGATTCATAGTCATTTATTTATAATCATTAAACAATAAACAATAAGTATTAAGTAATAATCAATAAGTAATATATAATAAACAATAAAACATTAATTAAAGAATAATAAACAATAATACATTAAATAAATTAATAATGAATACTTAAAGGTAAATATATTTTAATTAAAACTTTAACCTTAATTTCATTAAATTATTAGTAGAATTATATCTATATAATTGTCATTTATAATCGAAAGATAGGTTCATTTTAATTTAAATTTATTAAAGTTTATTGAATATACATATAGGATTACTGATTTGATCAAAGTTAGTGATTTTCCGTTAATTTTATAAAATTTTGTTGAGATATTAGTTTTTTAATTAGTTATTAACTAATTATTTAATTAAGTAGTTTATTTACATGAAATAGGAGAAAATACGAATTAATATAATTTATCTACAACTTTATAATTTAAACATAATTATTTATTCATTATTATACCGTAACTTTTTAATACTTAAACTTAAAAATACAAAATGCATAAATAAAATATGGAAACTACCAATCGACAACTAAAAGCTTTAATGAAAAAGAATTTAGTTCTTAAGAAAAGAAATTGCGGAGTTACTGTCTGTGAATTATTATTCCCAATGATATTAGTCTTACTTATAGGAATAATCAAACAAATTTTCCCATTGTCAATCCTGACAAATATCATGACAGAAAGCGACTTTTTGAGAACAAACTCCACAATGATAATAGCAAATAAACTCGCAAGTCAGAACACAAAATATGGCCTTAACCTCAAAAGAACATTCTCAGGAGCTTGCGGGTATAGAAATAAATATGCAGTAGTAGGATCAGGTCCTTATATCACCCAAGCTATTAAAATGATAGCTAAAATTGACTCAAGTAATATAAAATTTATCAACAATAATTAAATAACTTTATTTAGGTATAATTCCAATGGAAGGTTACTTCCCTACAATGGCTGACTTAACAAAATATGTCACTTCTACTGATTATAACACAGCAGGAATTCCTGAAATATGCTTCGGCTTTTCCATCGATAAAATAAACACTAAAGTTTACAATTATACTATGAATTTCTTTGTAGTAGGAAGATCAGGTGGACGTAGTAGCATACCGGACCCAGCCCAAGTTTCACAAAATAGATTTACGAATAAGCCCAACCTTGGAGATTTTAATAAATGGATGAACTCTGGTTATTTAGCTCTAGTAAAGATTCTTAACGACATTATTTTTCAAGATGCGACTAATACTACAACAGCAAAAATTGACTTTGGTCTACTTGCTCAGAATTACACAACTTACTTAGATGATAGTAAAGGTAGGCTGCTTGGAGCAATATTACCTTTCTTTATTGTTATTGGTTATTTAAGTCCGCTTATTGTCTTGATTTATAGAATTCTAAGTGAAAAGGTAACTTTCTTAATAAATTCTTCTAAATTCTTAATTTTTATTTTTATTAACTCAAGTAATTATAATATAGGAAAACAGATCAAAAGAAGGTATGAAGATGATGGGTCTTTCTGACGGAGTTTACTTCGCTTCATGGTTTCTGGAATTTCTTGTAATAAACACTATATTTGCACTTATCAATTCAATAATCTTAATTATTATGGTATTTAAATTTATTGGATTTTTATGGATTTTCCTATTGATGTGGTTATATGGAATGAGTGTGTTTTCTTTAGGATACTTTTTCTGCTCTTTTATGGACAGGACAAGAATAGGGCTTATATTCGCAATTCTTGTTTACTTCGTTATGTATTTCGTTAGTTTGGTATCGACGTCTGATTTAGTATCAAATACTTTGAAAATGTTAGCTAGTTTGTTACCTCCTACTTGCTTGCAACTGGGACTGAACAATTTCATTTATTTTGATGTAATTTTTATTAATATCATTTAACTTATTATTTAATCTTTAGACTAATCTTGTTCAATTTACTAACGATGATCTATCATATGAATATCAAAGCTATACAATGACAAACTTTTATACAATGATTACAGTTGACATCTTTGTATATATCTTCTTAGGATTTTATTTAGAAAATGTTGTACCAAGAGAATTTGGAACACCAAGACCGTTTTATTTTTTATTCACTAAACATTATTGGTGTGGAGAAACTACAAACAATGGAATGCCTTATCAATCTGTAGAGATAAAAGATGTTTCGTTAGGAGAGGATAAAAGTGCAAAGAGTATTAGAGAAAATTACCAAGATGAGTCAAACTATGAAGACCAAATAAAGTCAGGAGATTGCTTCAAATTTAATAACTTGGTTAAGGAATATGAGGACGGCAAAGTTGCTGTCAACAAACTAACATTCAACCTTTACAAAAACGAAATATTCGCTTTACTCGGTCACAACGGAGCAGGCAAAAGTACATTAATCTCAATGCTAGCTGGTTTATTCCCTCCAACTGACGGTGATGCTATATACCAAAATCAAAATGTTTTTGCAAATATGGAAGAGTTCAGAAAAAAGGTTGGTATATGCCCTCAACATGATGTCCTATTCGAACAACTAACAGTTAGAGAACATCTAGAGCTATTTTGTATATTCAAAGGGGTTAACGAAGAAGTATTTGAAGAAGAAGTAAGAAAGATCATAAATCAAATGGATATTAATGATATTGTTGATAACGAAGCTGGAACTTTATCAGGAGGACAGAAAAGAAAATTATCAATTGCTATTGCTTTAGTCGGAGGTTCAGAAGTTGTATTTTTAGATGAGCCTTCAAGTGGTATGGATATTACATCAAGAAGACAATTATGGGATATTTTGAAAAGGTGTATTGATGATAGAATTATTATTTTAACTACCCACTACATGGAAGAAGCAGCTGTTTTAGGAAACAGAGTTGGTATTATCTCAGAAGGAGAATTACAATGCTTAGGAACACCTCTTTTCTTAATTGACAGATTTGGTGAATACTTTACTTTAAGTTTTAGAATAACTCCAGATACTAAAGTCGATAAAATAATTGAATTTGTAGCAAGTAAATATGAAGGAGTAAAACATCTTATGTTTACTGAGGAAATTACTTTCCAAATCGATAGAAAAAAAGAAACTAATTTAAAAAACTTCTTTCTTGAACTTGATTCCATTACTGCTTCTCTTGGAGTTGTCAATTATAGCGTGTCGATGCCATCTCTTGAGGATGTCTTCCTTACAGTTGCTAATAGAGAGCATGATAAATTCAGTAAATATAATTAAAATTTAACAATAATTAATTAAATTTTAGAAAAGAACAATGGAGATGTAATGCTTTCAGTAAGTGATGAGTCAAAAACTGACATTATTTATACATATGATAGAAACTCTGAGCCTGAAATTAGTGAATGTAGCAAGTTTATGATTGATCTTAAATTCTCATTAAAAAAGCGACTTTTACAAATAGTAAGGGATACAAAGACATTTGTAATGGAAATATTATGCCCAATAATATTAGTCTTAATAGGACTAGGTGTAAGCTCAGCAAAATTCGTTGTAGAATCAAATACAAAATTAATGGAAAAGTCTGTTTTATCAAACCAAACAGTCCTAGTTAATAGAATTCCTTTATTAAGTAATAATAGCAACATCAATTCTGAATTTTTGCTCCCTTATAGCACTTCTAATATTAATTATCAGATGTTAGATTGGAATAATAGTACTGATAATGTTACACAGTCTTTAATAAATTATAATTTGTTTTTACAAGCTAAGAATGATACTGTACAAAATGGAAACTTTTTAATTACAAGATTAGATACAACCAATCACATTCACGAATTCATATTAATTTCAAATTTATACACAAGAGAAGGACCTCCTATCTTCATTCAAGAAATGATTACTAATATAATGAGAACAGACTTAAAAGTTCCAGATCTTATTATTAATGTACATATAATTTTTTTAATTTTTAGCAAATAAATATGCCAATGCCTTTAACAGACGATCAAAAAAATAAAAGCGAATCAACAAATGATAATACTTTAGTCTTTTTTGTTTCTATTGCATTTGCTCTCATTCCATCGAGTTTTATCACATTAATTATTAGAGAACGAGAGGTAAGCATTACTTTTGTTATAATTTATATAATCTTTTAATTATTATAGAACAATGTAAAGCATCTTCAAATTATAAGTGGTATTTCACATATGGCTTATTGGTTATCAAATTTCATTTTTGAATTGGTTAAGTATTATTTCACAACTGGAGCCTGTCTACTTATTATACTCGCTTTCGATAAATTCCCAGACAATTTATACATACTATATTTATTATACGGAATATCAATGGTTCCATTTACTTATACTCTATCTTTCTTTTTCAAAAACGAATCACTAGCTCAAAACATAACAATCTTTATCAATTTCTTAATCGGTGCCCTAGGTGGAGCTGTCTTAGTTATATTAAGAGTCCTTGAAGATACTTCAGAAGCAGCTAAGGGCTTAGCATACATCTTAAGAGTTGTCCCTTCTTTTGCTTTTTCTTATGCTTATAACACAATGTTATCCTTTACAAACTTTATTAGATATGACTTCCCAGATGATCCAACTAGAGAAGAAGATGAACTTAATGTAAATTATGTAGGAGCAGATATTATCTACTTAGGAGTTTTCACAGTTTTCTTCATTTTCACTTTAATCCTACTTGAGTACTTTTATAGTATAAAACAAAATGTAACTACCAGTCACAAACCAGATTTAACTGATTTAAATGATCCTGAAGTTATTAATGAAATAAATCAAGCAAATAATAACGATGTCAGTACCGAAAAAGAGGTTTTATCAGTCAAAATTCAAAACTTAGAAAAGGTATATAGTGTAACTCAAGGCTGTGAGCCAACTGTAGAAACTTTGGCTGTTAACAAACTATCATTATGTTTGAAATTTGGAGAATGCTTTGGACTATTAGGAGTTAACGGAGCAGGAAAGACATCGACATTTAAATGTCTAACAAATGAGGAACATCTTACAGGAGGAAATATTACTATTAATGGTCTTGAAATTACAAACAACTTCAACAAAATTAGACATCTAGTTGGATATTGTCCTCAGTTTGATGCTATTTTTGATTTCCTTAGTGTTTATGAGAATCTAGAGTTTTATGCTAATGTAAAAGGAATCTCACCAGATAAAATAGACCCATTAATTGAAGGTTTAATGAAAGAACTAAATTTAAAACAATATAAAGATAAAATATCTGGAAGATTAAGGTAAATTATTAATATAATTATATTTATTAATATTAATATTTAATTTTATAGTGGTGGAAACAAAAGAAAGTTATCAGTCGCAATTGCTATGATAGGAAATCCTCCTATTATTTTGTTAGATGAACCATCAGCTGGATTAGATCCCGAGTCAAGAAAATTCATGTGGAGTGTTATTAATAAAATCTCAATTAACAGAAAACAAAGCTCTGTCATTCTTACTACACATTCAATGGAAGAAGCTGAGTCTCTATGCAAAAGAATAGGAATAATGGTTAATGGACAATTTAAATGTATTGGTACATCACAAAGTATCAAGGAGAGATATGGAAGCGGTTACGAGATCCCATTAAGAATCGCAAGCATTCCCGAAGTTGATCTTAATGATATTCTTCAAACTTTAAGTGTTAATGTCGATGACAAGATAAACTTTGAACATATTAATCAAATCTTAATTAGAATGAATAAAACATTTTTAATTCAGTATTTAACTGAAAGAGATAACTTAGGCTCTGAAATATATAATGAAGTAAAAATACATAAAATAAACTTAATAAACTAATTTAAAAAAAAGGTTCTTACAAAGAATGGAATTACTTATAAGAAGTTCTTAAATTGGACTTTCTATACCGAAAATTTAATCAAGTTTTTGAGAACATTTAATCTTTCATTTGAAGAAATTAGAATATCTGAATATTTAGAAAATAATTATACTCTTGAAATTCAGAAGAATCCATTATTCTCAATTGGAAAAGTATTTGGAATCCTCGAAGAACTTGTAAATAATATTTTTAATTTATTAGAAAATTGAATGCCATGTTAACGAATACTCAATTTCTCAAACTTCTTTAGAAAAGATCTTTAACGGATTTGCTAAAGAAAACGAAATCAAAAATCTTGCAAATATGAAAGCTCAACAACAACAAAATATGATTGAAATGAGTCCAATAGAATCTCTAAAAATTAAGAGAAAAGAAATTTTAGTCACTAAAAACTGGTTCCCTAAAACTGATGACATTCAAATGAACAATTTTGTTCTTGAAAAAAAACTAACACAAGAATTTCACCAATTTGGAGAAGTAGCTGAGAAGAAATTAACTTTGAGTTCAAACCATAATAAGGACTTGAATTAATTATAATTTTGATAAATATATATTTTCATATATATGAAACTATATTTTATAAAATTAAATTATTAATTATTATTAATATATTTTTATAAGCTTTTAAATTGTTTATGTATATTATACTTATATTATTTTATTTTTTTATTTAATTTAAATTATTATAATATAACTTAAAAGATGTCTGAGAAAAATAATAGATATTGCTTTAATTTAGAATTTTACGATCAAATGGCGGCTATTGTTAGACCTTATCAACTCTTTTTTTACCCAGAGGACAATAGTATCGAAATGATAGATATCAAATTAAAGAAAATGTTTTTAAAAAGAATAGTCTTTCCTACTTTAACTATAAAGGACTTATTTATAGGAGCTATTTTAAATATTTATTCAAGAAAATTAACTGTAACAGATTATGGTGATGTTTTCACTCAAAAAAACTTTAGCGAAAGTAGAATATCCACATTCGGTATGATAAAACCATGCTCATACATGAACATTGGAAAAATCATCGATTACATTTACAGCAATGGAGAGTTCACACTTTCTAAATTAAAAATGACAAAATTGCTTCCAAGCGACGCAAACGAATTTTACAAAGAGCACCAAGGTAAAAACTTTTTCGAGGGATTAACAAACTTTATTACCTCTGACTTTGTTGTTGGGCTTGAAATTGTAGCAAAAGACTCAATAAATCAATGGAGAAAACTAATTGGGCCAACTGATTCAGAGAAGGCTAAGAGAGAGGCACCTAAATCATTAAGAGCCTTATTTGGAACAGATGGAAGAAAAAATGCTGTTCATGGTTCAGATTCAAAAGATAATGCTAATCGTGAGCTAGATTTGTTTTTTGGACCACAGACTAAGTTAAGATCTGTTGCCTTATTAAATAATTGTGCTTGTTTAGTTATTAAGCCACATATTATAGCTGATGGTCATGCCGGTAAGATTATAGATATACTACTAGCACAAGGGTTTGAAATATCAGCCATGGAAATGTTTTACTTAAACAAAACAACAGCTGAAGAATTCTTCGATGTTTATAAAGGGGTACTCCCTGAATACGCAGGAATAATCGAACATATATCATCAGGACCAATAATAGCTTTAGAAGTAAGACAAGAAGACGCAGTTAATCAATTAAGAGCCTTAGTTGGCCCTTCCGACCCAGAAATAGCTAAAGAACTTAGACCTAATACATTAAGAGCCAAATTTGGAATAGACAGAGTAAAAAACGCACTCCATTGTACTGACTTAGTAGAAGATGGTGTATTAGAAGTTCAATACTTCTTCGAATTACTACAACAAGATAAATAACTAAGATAACTAAGACAAGTGAAATTAGAAAGATAATAAGATAAATAAAATTACTATATAATTTAAATAAAATTTTTATAAACTAATATCATATTATAGATAATTTATGTAGTTTTATTTGAATTTAAATAAATAATTTAAACAATTACCGTAAAAAATATATAATTTATTTAAGAGTAGATCTATTATAATCTCCTACTGACTGATCTAAAAATGTTGAAACATCATTTAAAAATAGTTTTGATTCTTTATCTTTTTTATTAATTTTTTCTTTTAATAAGTCAATATGCTTTTTAATAAGATTCATTCCAGTTTTGATTGTTTCTCTTTCTCTCTAAAATTGAATTAATTTAATTTAATTTTTTATAATTTTATTATATTATTATTTACTGTTATATCTGTTAAACTTTTGTTAGCTTTTTTAATCTTCTCTCTGCCTCTTAGTAAATCACTTTCGATATCGTTTATTTCAGATTGATATTCTCTAGTCTCTTCTTGTCTGAACTCTATTTCTTGCTCAATCTAAACATAAGTTATTATTATATAACTTACTTCTTCTATTTTTTGCTTTAATGGATTTATCTCTAGATTTATATAGTATTGTTCATTAACTAACCTCTATACAAAATATTATTAAACATTATTAATTGTTATTAAACGTTATTAAACATTATTATAGTATTTTTACCTCATGCATATTTCTTATTCGCATACATTCATTTGCCCAATGAATTTTACTTGTGTCTTTTTCTTTTACTTCGTTTTTCAAAAAAATTAATTGTTTTTGCATATTTGTAATAGCAGTGTTTATATTATTTTTAGTATTAATTTGTTCTGTTAACTCTTGACTTATTTTATCGAACCCTTTGTTTCTTATATCGTTTATCATAGATTGTAATGTTTTAACTAAATAAAGTTATGATAAGTTGTGTTAAGTTATGTTAATTTATGTATTATAATTATTATAATTGCATTGTTAAATAGTCATACCATTATCGTCGTATATATTATTGTAATTATCGCTTGTTTCTCTAAACTTGCTGGATAAAGATTTGTTCATACTTTTTGATCTTGATTTATTTTGCTTGAGAAAAGAAGTTGAATTGCTTTTCTTTTTTGGGTCTAGACCGAATGTTGCGTAGTTATTGATAATATTGTTACTATTACTGAAATTATTTTGAGTATTAGAATTTGGATCTGTAGTTTCTCTTACTCTTGCTATATTAATATTTAGTTTGTTACCATTATTAGGATTAGTATTGAGATTTTGATTGCTAGTTTTAGATTTTGAATGGCTACTCTTATTTATTGAATTATTTGATTGATTTTTATTCAAACTTTTACTCGATGGCGTATGTGCTTTATTAACGTTATTATTTTGACTTTTGTTTAAACTTTTATTCAAACTCTTATTCAAACTTTTATTTAAATTCGAGTTACTCTGAGCATTATTACTTCTGTTATTATTACTTCTATTATCATTATTGCTTCTGTTATTAGTATTTCTATCATTTACATTATTCATCACCTTATTACTTTGAGCATTATTACTCTGAACAACATTATTACTTTGAACATTATTATTTATATTCCCTTGTTCAGACCTATTTTGATTATTCGTCTGCTGGCTTCTATTTAAAGTATTCTGACTTTTATTTAGAGTATTTTGACTTCTATTACTTCTTGAAGTGTCTCCCTTGTTACTAACTTTGTTAGATCTAGACTCCTCTGTGTTAGTGTACATAATTTGAGCAGTTAAATTATCTTTCTAAATATTTTATATATAATTATAATTAAAACTATTAACTTACCATTACAAAGTTTACGTTTGAAGGTGTTGTTGACTCAATCGTGTTTAAATTTGCATTTGATCTTTGGTTACCTTGATTAAATTGTAAGTCTTTACTAGAAGAATCAGTAAATTTAATAGATTTATTGGATTTATTAGATGGGTTGGTATATGTAGGATTACCAGGGTTCATAGTATTGGCTTGATTGTTGCTAGAGTTAACCTTAGAAGAATTTGATTTTGAGTTTGGTTTATTGCTTTGGTTATTATTCATTTATTTTATTAATTATTATTAGTTTAGTTATAATAGTTAATTGTTATTTTAATATTTAATACTTAAATTTAAATTATAAGAATGAGTATATAAATTAATTTTAAATTTTATTAATAATAAAGTAAAACAAATTGGGGATTGGGGATTGGGGATTGGGCCCAATCCCCAATCCCCAATCCCCAATCCCCTATTAAGTTAAT
>Ga0100378_1001493_pt1 | contig 24538 bp, 37 predicted proteins | sample CryGeymeta201502_FD_81535 | JGI IMG/M metagenome (GOLD analysis project Ga0100378, IMG submission 81535) | Groundwater microbial communities from Crystal Geyser aquifers in Utah, USA - Crystal Geyser metaG 2015-02 | ecosystem: Environmental > Aquatic > Deep subsurface > Groundwater | place: USA... | reverse complement strand
TGTACTGGTGGGCTTTTTACTTGTACTCGATCATCTCCTCGGCTGTCTTTTTGCTGGATATTTTCAGCTGCTTGAACTTTGATTCTAAGGTCTATTCTCTCATCTTCAGCTCGTCGTAGGCTAGCTTTAGTTGCTTGCATTCTTTCTGCTTTACCTTAAGCTCCTTCTCTAATTTTTAGGCCTCTTCTTCAGCTTAACGTCTCTCTGCTTCGTACTACTCTTAAATCTTTTCAATTTTGGCTTATATTTCATTCTTGCCAGTGGGAGAACTGATATCTCTCGAGCTCATATCGAGGTACAGAGTTTTTTTTGATTTTCTTTTGACTTATCTAAGCTCTGCTTATTTTTTCTTAAGTTGTTCCTGACACTTATCAAGTTCCGCCTACAGCTGTTTGTTTCTGTTCTCATACAGTTGACATCTCTTCTGCACCAAAGACATCTCCTGATCTTTCTATATTATTATGCTTGCCATCTTGAGGTCTTCTCGGCCTTGTGTGATCCTTCTTGAGAGCCCCATCGGCTTTTAGATGAAGTTAGACTCTGAGGTTTTGCTATTGAGGGGCATTTCAGGACTTTCTGGTACCACTGAGCTGATTGCATGAACCTTGGGATCAAGTACTCCTGAACTTTTCAAGGGCTGCTCATCAAATTTGAACATGGTATTCCTTCTTCTGCCAAATTGTTCAACATTCAAGGTCTGAGGATCTTCCAATATAAGACTGCTTTCAGCGAAGGACAACCTTCTCCTGCTGTTGCTGACATTATTCACCTTGATATTCGGCTCCTCCTCCGGAGTCTATTTTATCCTGTCTTCAGTATCAAATTTAATGAATGAAGGAGCGCGATTTCTGACTCCTGATTTTTTGACATTGTTCAAACTCTAACTAAGTTTCATGGTCTATCTTTGGAGTTCTTTCTTTAGAGATTCAACTTGTTGTTCCAAGTACTGCTTCTCCTCAGTCAACTAATCAATCTGATTTTCAAACTCATGAACATTGTCAATTTCCTCTTGAAGCATATTTTTGAGCCCTTCATTTTATGCTCTGAGCTTTTCCTCAATGGGTGTCATCTTGACGTTTAAGCTAAACAGTTTCTACTTAGATTTTTCTCTCTAATTACTAAGTTCGCCCTTCCTCCTGTTATTTTAATGCATCAATTCTTCAACCTTTGCCTCCAATTTGTCAATAATATTGTCTTTTTCAGTGAGCATGGCTCTTAACTTTTTCATATTGTCGCCAAGTTCATCCTTCCCAAGATCGATTTATATTTTATGTTTGTCCTTGGCCAAGTTGTGATACTCCTCGGCAGTTATGGTCTTTGTTCGAATGCTGACAAACTTGTAGTTGATCGTTCCCCGACCATTGCTCATATCCTTCGCAAACATCATCGAACCTACACTCATCCCAAAGGTACTGTCAGCCCTGATGATCTTTTATAGATTCATGTCGAAGCGAGCACTGCCGATCTCTGTTTTTCTCCCACTATCCTCAATCCCTCCAACATACACCATCGGCTAAGCATAAACCTCATCCTTACATTGAAGTCGGCTTTGGTGACCCCATCCTAGATGACATCGATGCAACTGACTTCCACAACCTGATTAACGTAATATGAGCAAGGCCTTTCGATGATGATTCGCTCAGCCGCTGAATTACTGACTGTAGATATGCTCATTTTTTGCTGCACATTGACGGTATGGATCAGTAGACTGTAGATCTTTTAGAAATAGAGAACCGTATTGTTTTTATTCATATGATAAATAATTATAACATCCGGGTGAATCAAGCAAAGATAGTTCTGAAGTACTTGTCGTCCTCCTGGTCCTCTAGCACTTCCTTCTTGTTTAGACGAATTATCACTATCCCCATTATAACTAGAGTTGCCACCACGAAGAAACAAACCAACAGCATCTTCTCAGTTGGCTCGATCAGCACCTATAAATGCCAAGCACTTGATATTATCGTCTAGGATGAGTGGGAAGGAGGAATTATTAGGATGTCGGAGTTTGGAATGATAGAAGTCCACTCAAAGTTGATCAGGTCTAGGTTTGAAGCAGTGACGGCTCGAGGTAGGTGAATCGTCAGGAAAGTCAGATAGTTATTAGTCCTGCCCAGGCCATATCTAATAAAGGGTAATTGCAGAGTTGATCCAACCTGCGACATCTGATTTCCAGTCTTCGGGGCCAGCTCCCCACTCAACAAACTAACATAAAATGATCCAACACCTCCAATATACTCCGTGTTATCCAAATAGGCCACCCGATTCCTATATGTCATCAAAGTCAGGGTCAAGAAAAATGCGTCATAGCCCACATTGTTGTAGACCGCCTGGATGGTTAGGTAGCGTTTACCTTCGCTGTTTATTTTTTGGACATTGGCGATGAGGTCTAAATTGCCGTCTTGGTAAAAATCCAGGAAAGAGAGGTTATTGATAACGTCAGGCATGTTGTCTAGGGGTACACTAAAATAGAAAGAAAATTACGCTGTGAAGGTCTGCAGGTTGCGTGTGGAGGACTCAGCAATGAAGACAGGGTTATAAGTACCACACTAGGAGTCAAGACAGGCGACGTTCTAAAATAGGATAGCTTTGGGATTGTCTCCAGAGTTCAATGTAACGGTCAAATCATCATAGGCGTCATTGTTGTAGTCGCCAAACAGCAAAACTGCCTCTTTAATTGGCTAGCTGCCTAAGTTGACCCTTTGAATCTGTTTGACCTGAGTGGGCGAGATAACAAAATCGTATGGATCCTCAGTGCCCACACAGAGTGAGTCGGTTGCTGTGTTTTTATTGTAATGGATTTGTAGGTCACCTGTTGACAGCAACAAAATCAGGTCATTTTGTCCGTCAAAATCTGAGATATATGATGGTGTACTGATATCCTGAATGGCGAAATGCACAATGTCCTCAGTGAACAACTTGGTCATTTTCAAACTATAGACATTCATTTGTTTGCCCTGGTAAAAAGTCAGAGCCGATCCTGAGGAATTTTTGCTCAGTAGTACGAGATCAGTCTAACAATCTCCATCATAATCTCCATTGAATGAATACAGATAACTAGCAGACTGCCCTGCCACATCTTTGAAATCCACCACACTAAAACCAACAGCAGTGAAACTTACCAACTCGATTGTCCCATTTTTCTGGTACATGATGCACGGTTTTCCTTGATAGCTGATAAGGGTAGGTTTAACCCAGTCGACACTTTCAGCCACCACTTTCGTCTCCAATAAACTATAACTGCACTGGTAATCAACACACTCAAATGGTCTGACTTCAATCTTGCCCTTCCCTTCGACATCCTAGCTGTAAAGGATCAAACGGAATTTGTCGTATACTGCAAAGGAAGAAGTCATGACTGTTGTGAGTGTGAGATAGTTATCGATCTTGAATGATCCTGACAGTCTGTACACTTTGTCAGTCTGCACCCATAGATAAATATTGACATAGGCTTATTGTGTCTCGACGTTGTATGATTTCGTCAGGAAGTCAGCACTGCATTAATGAGTTGGTGTACCGTTTGTCTCTGTCGAAGTCGTAGTAGAGCATGAGCTGCTCATTGGAATTGTCAAGGAAAGTGGCGATGCTGCCAGGGATCAATCCTTTCTGTTTAGGCTTCCCTCCCTCAGCCATCATACTCATCACTCCCAAACAAACAAGCACGATTAGCACTCCTCTGCCATTTCTTATCATTTACTATCGTATAATTCAAAATATATCCTCATACTCCCACCATCAAAACAAACCAATCACATCGTCAAATTGCGATTGACTAATTCCGAATGGCCACAGGTATCGCACTGGTAGGTCATCAGACCTGTCGCCATCAGATAAATCTTCATGGAACCGTTGCAACCAGGTTTCCGGCAATTAAGGCCATCAGGGACCTTAATCTTGTTCTGATTGTTACATTTTTTGCACTTGTAATTGGTCGTCCTGTTGTCGATGATGTCCTTGCTGTGGCACGATTGACACTCAACTATTAACTTTGATTTGAGGTGCTCTTGTGAGGCCAGCTGAAGAGTTTGGTTGGGGTAACGGACTATCAGAGTCAGTGTGGGATGCTGCATATACGAATATAGAGTATAATTATTATGGAGTATTTGAGGGAAGTCAGAAGCCAAAAGCTACAAAAATTGACATAATTCAAATAAATCTACCCTGAGGACGAGCATGCTCTCAAACATGCCTTGACATTTTGCAGCCAAAAGTGCCTGAACTTTAGTCGAGAGCAATTAGAGGAGAAGGAGAAGCGATGCGTCAGCAACTGTTTGTGGAAGTTTGGACAAGCCATGGACAAAAGTTGATTATATATAAGTGAATAGTAATTATGGCCGATTTAAAGCATGGGATAGCTGGAGGGATGGCCGGCATTACAGTTGATGTTGTTTTCTACCCGCTTGAAACCATCAAAACACGAATCATGGCCAGCAAGCCAGGATAGAATATGAGAAAAATAGCTCTCAGCAAATTCAAAGGGTTCAGCTGCCAAATGACAGTCTCCTTCCCCTACGCCTTTATCTTCTTCTACACCTACGAAACAGTCAGAGCACTAATGCCTGCCCACATGCTCACCAATGCTTTGGCCTCAGTTATGGCAGAAGTGGCAGCTAACATCGTCAGGAACCCCTTTTAAGTCGTCAAGCAACAACTGATGGTAGGGAGGGGTGATAGAATCAGACATAGTTTGACTGAAATTTTAAAGAGCAAAGGAATTACAGGATTTTATACTGGTTTGCAGAGCACACTGATCCGAGATATACTTTTCTCTGCTATCCAACTCCCACTCTTTGAAAAATTAAGAGAAGACAATTTTTTCAACCTAGCACCAACGCCAGCCGCATCTTTGAGTGGTGCACTAGCTGCAGCAGTAGCAGGTTTCATCTCTTGTCCGTTGGATGTTATCAAGACGAGAGAAATGACTCAAGACTTCAAACTCTCAAAAACTGAGGCTCTAATAAAGCAAATTTATTCCGAGTATGGAGTAAAAGGTTTCTTCAGAGGAGTCGGCTTTCGCTGCGGTATTCTCAGCTTTGGTGGGATTATCTACTTCGGTGCTTTGCAGCAAGCCCGCCTCAGTTTAAACCTCGAAAAACTCTCATAGACCCATTGATAATGATATTTAATCCTGTCATTTCATCACTCCTCCTTGACCTTCTTATCTCCACTGTAGATGTAGAACACAATGAAGAGGAAGGTAGCCAGAATGGTCGAAAAAGTGCCAAAAATGTAGGGCCAGGCGACAAACAAGAAACGTTCAAATTCGTCATGTTTGTAAGGACGGATGGTGACTCTTTCTGCCTCTTTGATGAAATTATAGCCGGGTTTGCGGTAGTTTATTTTGAATTGATAGATGCCTTCTTTTTGCGGGGCCTTTGTTAGAGGAATTATACGTGGAATTCAGCCAGATAGGTGCTGCCTTGACCTTTGACCAAGGTTTTTCTAACCCATGGATCGAGCATGACAAGTTCAACTTGTAGGTCGTCAGTCACATACGGTTTCCATTCTTGGCTTTTTTCGTTGAATTCTTCTATTTCAGCAGAGAAGAATAATTTTTCACCGACATTGAAGAGAGTTTCCTTGTGATTAGCGTCGATCCCATGATACGACATGCTCTTCACTTTCACCAATCCTCGCTTTTGGAGGACCCATTTCAACAAATCCTCAACAACAGCTTTGTTTCCATGCTCATTAGACTCCAGAGCTTCATTGCTGAAGAAATACAGAGATCCTGATAAGATAGCTCTAGCATTATTGAGACCTTGGACACCAGCAGTGAGCGTAATTCCAGTGCCAGCCTTGACAGCAACCTTATCTTTTTCATTTTTGGAAAAAGTAGTAGCTTCAGCTTTGATGAGGTTGTACAGTTGGTAATTTTAATAGTTGACCAAATTGAGCCCGACTCCTTCATAGAGCAGTGCCTTCTTACCGTTATTGTTGGAGAAGAAAGGCTGGATAAGGTCGTAGTTGAGAGTGGTGATGGTGTTTACAGATTTATGGTGGTTGAAGTGATCCTTCAGTCTGGTGTTCTCCTCCTCGAGTTCAATACCGAAGGCATGGAACAATTTTCGGTAGGAGAAGGACGTATCGATATCACCAATCACGATGACGTTACCTCCATGGTCGAAGTAAGATACAATATCCTTTACTTTTAATTTGCTGTCAATTTCTATGTAAATTAGGAAGGGTACCTTTGGCTGAGGTGGACATGACGACGATGTGGTCATATCTGAACCTATCATAGTACTTCAACTCAATTTTATCTCTGCCGAAACTATAGGCAATCTCGAGCTCACCTTCCTTCTTCAGCATGTCGAAAAATTTCCAATGCGTCTCCTCAATTAACTTGTTGTCCAGAATTGCCAGTATCTTCGAGGAGTGGATCACTGCCAATAACGCCAGGATCGTCAGAAGTATCTTCATATTCATGATGTGTGATATGTGAAAAATAATATAAATTCCAAAGATATACGTGCCTTAAACACAATCATTTAGTGAGCTTCATGATAGCATTGACAGAGTCGTCTTCGGTTTCTCTAAGAGCTTTGATGGCCTCTCCTCTAGTGCATTTGGTGTACTCCATGACCATCTTGATGTTGTCGGGAGTCAAACCTTCCTCGTTGAGGTCTTCAGCTGATTCCTAAGCCTTGGGAGCTTCGGTGGATTCCTGCTTGGGAGCTTCTTCAGCGCCTTCAGGGACGACGGGTTGGTTGTATTGTCCGATTTCGGAGGCACCTTGTTGACCTTGAAGTCCGTCCATGTTGGGCTTTCCGAAGATGATGTAGCTGTTTTCACTGCCGGGAGTTTTCCATACATCGGGATCATCGATAGAGATAACGAAGGCTTTTCCCTTCTTAATGGTGACTCTGTTGATGCCAGTGACAGGCTTAAGTCCCATCTTGCTCATAGCCTTTTTGAATTTCTTCTCTCCTCTGTTGGAAGTAGGATCATGAGGTCCTTCCTCATGATCGTGATCACAGTTTTCGCCATGGATGTGCTCTTCAGTCTGTTCGGTGGGTTTTTCAACCTGTGGTTCCTCAGCCATTCCTTAAAATATTAAATATTAATTGAATTAGATATATTCCTCATGATCGGCGAACAGCATTATTACTAAGCCAAGGTCTTCCTCACCCAATATCGCGATGCCCTCAACACTCTCGAGTATCTCTTCTTCTATCAAAGCGAAGTCGCCCAAAATAGAGCCACTATTGCCAAATACAAAGCCCTCCAAGACTACATCATCGAAGGCTCCAAGAGAGGATAAGTATGATAAAGAGTAACATAGGTCTTTATGCAAGGGGATTCAGTGGCAGCAGGTGAGTATTTCTTCGACAGCAAGATCAGAAAGTTAGGGCTCTTTTCCAAAGATCTTTTCGGTAAGAAACTGGCCCCCTTCATTCATGCCAAAAGCTACGAAGAGCTGAAAAGCTCCCTTGAGGCTTATCTCTGATCACTCATTAATTAAAAACCCAGCATCTTATTCAGTCCATTCAATCTATTGAAATTTATCAGGGACCATAATATTTAGATGTCAACATAAAAACAGCAAGAACATCCCGAGCACAGCCACTCAGCCAGTCATCCCTTCACTCAGCATGAACTCATCCTGATTGAGATGGCCAACCGTCACGCAGGTTTCGAGAAACACCACCACCATCACCACCATCATGAGCATCTCGACTACAAGAGACCACACATCCTCACCACAGACATTGGACTGTTTGCTCTCAAAAAACTAAATGCCATGAACCCTGATGCGCTTACCGAGAAGCATAAAAGATTGCTGGGATCGCCAGCACCTGGACCTATATCCAGTTTGTTCCATGGAGGGCTTATGATTGCCATGGGAGGATATTCATACTACGTGTGGGCCAAGTTGGGAGTTGCAGGATTTGCCAGTCTACGGGCTCTCCTTCCCTTGGGCGCTTTGCTTGGCAGTTGGGTCGGTTTCAACTGGGTAGCCAACGAACTACGCGAGCTACACTTCGGTCCTGCTCGTTCCGCTATGGTAAAGCACTATGCCAACCAATACGGCCCAGATTATTTACTCGACATTTTGGATCCTAGCTTCAGATTACCCGAATAAGTTTGACCATGATCAAATCAATCCTCAAATAGCTCATATTCACATTCACAGCAGCAGTTTATTGAGGGAGGTCTTATCATGAATCGATGTATTTTAATGAATGAGAGAAGGCGTATATTTATATTGAGAAAAATATGTAGTCGGAACCACGCAGACATGGACCTCATAATTAATTTTAAGGGTTGCACGTCCGGCACATTTTGCCCAAACCCAACGAAATCGTCCACATCTCGCAATAGCAAATCAAGCATATATATCCCTTCCCTCTGCCTGCTGCATCACCATCAGCTACACTAAAGTAGACAGTCCCAAGTGTGAAATATTAAAATAAGAATGGGATAGGGGCTAAATTTGTGCCACCGAAGAAAAGTATCACGGAGCACTTCAAGACTAGCAGCATTGTGTATGGCAAGTTCAGTGATGGAGTGGGCCCTAAAGCAACCGCCATGAATATCTTCTCAGCTGATAAGCTCAAATCCCTGAGACAGAATGATTTCATCCTGCCTAAAGTAGAACAGTTCCCCTTTGAAGCCAAAGACGCTAAGGTCAAGTTCGACTCCTGCTTTGAAAGTGGCAACCTATCATTGGTTTCCATTGTAGACGATCTACATTGCTTGTTACTACACAACGACGTCAACACGACTGGATACACCAACTGGTTCTACTTTTCAGTCTAGAGCAAATAAACTACAAAGCTGAGAATGGCAATCATGAACTACGGAAAAGCAGGATGGCCCATGAACAACTACCCAGGTGTATGCGTATGGAGCGAGAAAGAGCCAAAATGGACACGTTAGCATTGCAATTTATCCTGTCAGGGCAATAAGAAATTGTATGAGTCTCATCCTGCATACGACAAGTTCAATACTCTCTATCTCGAGTACTAACTGCCAGCCAACACAAAGGTAAAGATGTAAATAATGTAGACCTATTTTGCCTATAATGTGCCCTACACTTATACAGATTTGCTCAAGATTCTTGATGAATACTCAGCCATGAAACACCCGCATTTTCACAGAAAATTAGCAGGAACTACCTTGATAGGAAATCGACTTGAAATGCTGACCATTGCAAATTTCTAAAAAATGCGAAAGAAGCAGAAAGACCAGCAAGTCATCGTCATCTTGGCACGGACACATCCAGGGGAAACAGTCTCCAGTTGGATAGTTCATCACTTGATTAGGTTTCTGCTCTCTGAAGAAGCTGAGGCATGTGCATTGAGGAGTGCCTTTGTCTTCAAGATTTTTCCCATGGTCAATCCAGATGGTGTCATCCACGGGAATTACAGATGTTCGCTGGTAGGTCGTGACCTCAACAGAAGGTGGAAAGCTCCTTCGAAAGATCTCTATCCTGAAGTTTACTTCATCAAAAATCAGATCATGGACACTCACGAGCAAAAACAGATCAAAATGATATTGGATCTTCACGGTCATACTCAAAAGAGAAGAGCTTTTTTCTATGGCTGCACAGACAAGAGTGCTCCTCACAAGACCAGACTATTTCCCTACCTAATGACAAAACTCTCGACCTTTTTCGATTTCGGTAGCTGCAACTTTGCCATGTAAAAGTGCAAAGAATCTACTGCCAGAATAACTCTTTTCAACACCATCAGAGTCCCCTAGATCTTTACCCTTGAAACATCACAGTTTGGCATGCTAGATAAATTTCTATCTTCTGAAGTATACGAGTAAATAGCAGTCACTTTGTGTAGAGCTATTGTTAAGATGTATAGAATCACACAGAAAAATAACGCTTTCGGGAAAGGTGAAAAATAAATAGATGAAGTAGAGGAGTAACTCATGGGAAATGCCAACTTGTTGAAAATTGGGTGTTTGCCATCAGATGGATCAGATAGCGAACCATCTGTTTGTAATCTCAACTTTGATAAAATCAACAAACTGGCCCTTCACAATAATCCGAGGCCAGCCACATAAAATTCACTTAAAAGAAGAGTCATTATTCGCCCTCAATCTCGACCTCAATCTTCCCTCAAAGCTCGCACTTATCGCTAAACAGGTCTGTCAATGGGTTGCTCCCGTGAAATGAGCTAGAAAATGAGCGAGTCAGGGTTCATTCTTCCAAACAAAGCTTTGTCTCCTCTCAAACTTGGGAGCTCTGTCTCTCACAGACGACCAAATTCCAAACTAACAAAACGGATGGACCACAGCCTCCAAAAGCTAAAGTATTTGAACTCCGAACGCAAACCAGTCCGCATGATAAATTTTGAACTCCTTATCAACGAGTCAGCCGGTTTCGTATCGGCGCTTCACGAAAATTTGGACAAAGATATTAAACTAAACCATACAAACTACCAAATGATCCAACGACGTTGGCCAGGAGGCAGCAGAGCTGGCCAATCCAGCAAAACCTATGCCTGATTTTAATATTTTCAATTCAGCCAAAAAATAAATGAAATCACTCGATCACACTAATACTGTCATCGTTTTGTTGACAGTGCTGATGGTATTGCCTTGGGACATGGAACGCTTGTTGCTCCAGACAGGACGACTTCTGCCAGTCATAATGCGGTCTTATATTTCATGGCCGTTAGCTACTTTGAGACGAGGAGTCATTTTGTGGAGAGTTTTGACTAAATTGGAGTTGAAAGGGTAGGCTACGGGTTTTTTGTGTCGGAAATAGCCCAGATGTGATTTTTGAAATTTGTGGACTGTCATAGTCTTATCTTTCAAGAGCTAGCTGATAGGAGTTATTATTTCAGGGTGAATTTTGGCAAAGAAGGCATTGTTGCTGATCTACTCCTGGTCATCCTTCTCAACCTCTGCTAGGCCCATCACCCACTTCAAATTCTCATACTCTTTCTTCATTTGACTTTGAATCAACTCTGAACGACTTTTGCTCCGCTCGTTCATCTCTACTGTTAGCGTCCTCCCAAGGATTTTATTCTCTGTTTCGGCAATCTTCTTCATGTATGTCTCCTGAGTCCATGAGTACTTGACCAGTGGCTCCTTTTCGAGGTTGTAAATGTGCAGAAGATAGAGTTCGTTGAGCTCATTAAGAAGAAATTTGGCCGAGAGAAGGGTTATTCTAGATAGAGGAATGGGTACTTCTAATCATGAAAGTATGAGATATAGCTGACAAGTTTATAGGCCGTGTAGTAGGCATAGGCATGCATGTTGTCATGGGCTAATCGACTCAAAAACATCGCCTCGTCATCAGCCGATATGTACTTTTATTCGCCCTCAATAATATTGGACCCGAGCACCTTCATCAGCACTTTACTCCTTTAAAATAACTCCTCATATCTAATATTTCGCTCCTCATATTTACAAAAAATGACCCTTTTATCTTCCCCTCTGATGCCGATAAAATTTTTGATGAAGTCAATGCTCTTGAAGATTGGATCTTGCTTCCTCCTTAGCATCATACCGATGAAATAGTTTTACTATTGAAGCTATTAGTAACTTTCTTCTTTTGTCGAGTTACAGATAACCACCGCATCTTTGGTGGGCTCAGTTACTGGCTCTTTTGCACCAAAAGGGAATCTACCACTGCTTTTCAGATACCTTTGGATAGTGCCCACCTTCTCCCGATACTTTCTTCTGCGATCATTGAGCACCTTCTGAATTTGTGTATTCGTCAGTCGATCCTTCTTGATCCGATGCACAGGAGGTTCCCTAATGCCAGGTCCCTTTTCCTGCACTTATCCGTTCAGATACAAAGCATTAGCCTCCCCATCTTTGTAGAAACAAATTTCTGAGATGAACATCCCAAAATGTCTGACCATAGTCTTGTTATGAGGTGGCAACATTTTCTTTAAAATGTACTACAATTGCCAAGAGGTATGTTTCTTCTCTCGCATCTTTTTGCACATCTTAGCCCTGAAGTGCTCAGCTTTCTCTCGAGCGTTTTACTATCGTCTATATGAATAAAGGGCTACATTCTGGCTTCAAGAGCCGAACACATCTCGCAGCGACACTCCAAATCTGGTTGCTGATTCATGCACAGTCCACAATGCTTGTCGTGATGGTGCGGACATTCTCTGAGCAATTAGGGTCGGTCGAAGTGCTACATTGATAATAAAATTAACACATATTAACCTGAATCATATTTAATCTTGACCGCTGTTCTCCCTGAATAAACTATGGAATTTTGGTCGAGTGAACTCATTCAGCATGCTCTTCTTGCTGGGCAACCAGGTGCATATCAGAGGGGATCTCTGTAATTCGTCCTTGATCTCGTTGTCGCCAAGGATGGTGCTGTGGTCTTGACCACCCCGTTTGCTCTATCTTTTCTTCTTCTAAAGCTGACGAAAAGCCTGCATTTTTTATGGAGCCTTGGATATGATCGTAGTCAAGTTGATTTTTTTACGTTTCGTTTCTTACTTCAGGGCAGGAAATTAACGCATGAGTTGATCGTTTTAATGTCGTTTTTTGATGAGATTGTACCGATTAGTCCTGAACAGCCTGTTTATTTCTGAGCTAACATCAGTATTTACCTTATTAGACTGGCAGGAAGTCCTCCCGAGAGAAGAAATCTTTGATGACCCTCGATATGAGATATATCAGAGTCTCGAAGAAAAACTGATCCTTGTAAACCGATTTGCAAGCATTACTCAGCAAAATCTGTGCATAAAGGTAGCTCTGCATAATTCATTCTTTACCAGCTATTTTTCAAGTGCAATCAGCTGATCTTTCTCCTTCTGCAACAACATTATATCTTAACTCATACGACCTTGCAGCTGCTCCTTCAGCATTCTGAACTTTTTGACAGCTTCGTCGAAAGCCTTGCAATACTCATAGATGCCGAAGAGGAATTGCTGATAGGGGTCTATGTGCGTGAAGGCGATTAGACTTTTGGGGATGACTAGAGAAGGTGCCTCCTTCTTGTCCTCGTGCATTTTGGCTATTTTTCGTTCTTTATTTAACTCATTCAATACATGTAGCTTTTAGCAATTGCTGGCATTCCTAAGGTGTGAGGCTATGTGGCATAAAATTATTATAAGAGCGGTGACATTTTTGAAGTATAAGGCAATATAATTTTATTTTACCAGCTATATCATGAGCTGGCACATCAGCAGACGCCATCCGAGTGAATGCAGGTTCTCCTATCAGTAAATGACCCCACCGGCACAGAGGAAACATTTCTGGGGACTACCCAACAAAAATTATGGCTTTCTGACCTCAGACCAACTTGAATAATTGAGCAGAAAAGTCAAAACTGAACCCGAAGAGGATGTCTATTTCAGGGAGAAGGTCAAAAGATAGCCATCAAGGCGAGAGGTCAAATTTGAGGACGAGGACAACAATCATGGTCACTATTGCACATGTCACAGCAACCCACATCGCTATCACTCCTATTCCTAACGCTGCAAATACTGCCAATAGCACAAAATAATCCCCAAAAGTCACTCGAGGCACAGTAGACATTCACTAGGGCGGGACACTTTCATCTACAATCCTGAGCAATCCACCCCCACCTATGAACTAGTCTCCGACAAAGCTGTCCAGGTCGATATCAAATTACCAAAAATCAAGCATAACAACCGAAACAGTGAGTATTGTTAGGCCTGCCAAATCAAGAAAAAATGCAAGCAACATCGGTAGGTGTCCAGTGAATTAATCGTAAATCAGCTGAAAAAAGCAAGAGTAAAAGGTTTCAGTTTTGGCAACAGTCCCAAAGCTGTCAACTACCAGCCGGTGAAGGTGCACTTCAGGAGAGATTAAGATGATTTTTGATGGACCCATAAACATATCGAGTATATAAGTGCGGGTAGAAAAGGAAAGGAGAGCGGTGTGGGCAGAGGAATAGATGATGATAACTCTACGAATTCATTCGCAGTGAACCACCGAGTGAAAACTATGCGGATTAGCCTTCCAAGTGTCTGATCTCCTCACCTTTTTGCCACTGAGCACAAGAAGGACAAGAAGCACAAAGATACAGCATCACAAAGAAGAGTCATTGGCAGTGGAACTCGACCTGGTTGGATAGGTGGAAGTACGAGGAGATATCCACTATGAGCAAACCAGCCAGATTGCAATGCAGGCCATGACGATAATTAGAAGAATTGTGCCGAATGCTGACTGTTGATGCTTGTTTTGCTAGGGAGGTGGAAGTCGAGCTTGAGTATTCCACTGGGAACTTTCCATCATAGAGTGAGCCAATTCCTTCACATCCTTCTCGTTCTCTTAATTTCGCTACCGGATATATGTTATTTTGCTTGCCACTCCTTTGTTATTTGCTCCCTCGTCCTTCAGTGCCTAGTCTTTAGTTCCCCCATTAACAAATTTGCTAAAATCATACCTCCGATAAGCCTTGATCCGATACTCCTTCTCCTCTTTGTAGGACCTACCTCATCCAACAACTACCTGGTCACCTCTCCATTCTCATCCAACTCGTACTCCTCGATTTCCTCCCTCACAAACATCCTCTTTTTGATATAAATATCACTAACATGAATCACTATCAATAAAAGTATCGATCAGCCGAAGATGTTGTACTTGAGAATAAGGGCCAGACAGAAGGGTTGGAAACAAATGGTCAGCATGTGCACGAAATAGTTGTTTTGAATTTTGGTGTTGTCTCCCAAAAAGAAAACGATCATTATGTTGGCAGAAGCGAACAGTAACATCTTCAGATTGATGCTTTCGCCGAAGATGCTGAAGAGCATCAGGAAGATGATGGTCGTGTGCATGGCATGTTTGACCTGTCGACTCAGGGTCTTCAGGTATTATTCGCTAAATACGTTGATGAGCAGCACCCACTTGTCCAAATACTCCGAAATAGTCTAAGCATTCCACCAATCCAAATAAAAGATCCTGTCTTCCAACTGCGTGCACTCCGCCAGCGCAAGCATGATGTTTTCCATGATGAGGTAGTATAGACAAATATGCATCAAGAATAGCAAAATAGTTATCCTGAAAAACAGCTCAGGAAAGGACATGCGGCCATAATTTGACGGCTAGAGGTAAGGGGCAATGACCTATGTTAGAAGAATGTAGTTGATGAGCAGGCAGACGGTGGCTGTACAACTCTTGATGGAGAGATATAGTTTGTTTATTCTCATGTTGGAGTTGTGATTCGTCAGGAATTTTTTGTAGACAATCATTGGCGATACAATGAACTTCAACTTAGTTAGTAAGGATTGGGCCTTAGAGCCGTGCAGTCGGTCAATGCAGTAGCTGCCACTCTTGGTGGGAAATGTCCAACTGCACACAACAATGAATATCCTGTCTGTGAAATAAAAGTCATAATGGTTGATGATGGCCACTCCTCCCAGCACGAATATGGCCAACCAAACAAGGCAATATCCATAGATAATCCCATATCGGTATTTGTTGTTTTTTAACATGCGACCAATGAGATCACTGAGGTAGATTTGCCCAAGCACCAGCACCACTCCAGTCAACACGACCTGCATGTCTAGGATGAGATTGTTGAAAATAGTCCTTAGGACTGTCCAATTCAGGATATACCCCTTCTGAAGGTAGTTGGTCAGCAGGTAGATGATGGCGAAGTGCACAGCAATCAGGAAGATGAGGCACTAAAACCCGTAGAAGAAAGATTGGGCCAACATGGAGGTCTTAAGGTATGGGTAGGTGATGTCCAGAAGAGAGTTCTTTACTATGCGGTGAGATTCTGTTTGTGATGGTGTCTTTTGCATTGGATGAATGATATAGTATCAAATGGTCTGAACCTTGAATTTGCAGAAAGAAGCATAATTTCATCAGGATAAACTAAAAGCATTATTTGCAACCTATAAATATTTTAAAGTATATTGTTTTAACATGATGATCCAGACTATCGCTCAGCTCATATTTCTAATTGTATATATTTTCCATGAAAGAACATTCCTCATAAATATATCACGAGTCTACCCTGCCGCCTCTGCGACATGGATCTATCTCTAAACTGACTCAACAGCATAAAGTCGATAGTTTGCTCAAATAAATCAACACCACTTCCAGACTATCAACAAACATCAAGGCTGCCCTGGTCGACAAAAATAAAGGAACAGGATAAAGTAAGAGCAAAACCTTGTTGAGGAGTATCAATGGAATAAACAGAATGGGCTTGAAGGGTAAAAGTGAGGGTGCCGAGAATGGCGGAGTGAAGAGATTGGAAACTTTAAAGGGGCAAGGAGGAGAAAAAGCTAAAATCAACCTCACCAGTGTTAGCTTCATGGCACCCACCGTCTAAACCGACAGTATAAGAGTCAGTGCTCAAGTCATAGAGTCTGACCTTCCTCACTTTTCCCCTCAAAATTAGCCCTAATCCTCCTTGGTTACCCTCCAATCTGACCTGAACTAGTTCCTCTCACAACATCTCATCGCTGGAGTTACCCTCAAACAGATCTGATCTCCTTGCTAATGATTGCCTTTGCCTAGTCTACTATATTCTCTCTATAAACACTATAATAAAATGCAGATGAAGAGAATCGGCAAGCAAGAATCGAAGTAAGCCGAAATTCGAAGAAAATTAGCTAAGAGCAGTATAACCAAAGCAGAGGATTACGAGGAGATCATATCTAATTTGGTGGGGCAGAGGGAGCGGTTAGAGTCAGATTTGCATGTCCTGAGGGAGAAAGTTGTGACTCTGCAAGAAAAGCAGGCCAGGAAGCAGTTGAGATTAAATAGAGCAGAAGGAGCAACAAGATAGAGAAAGAAGGGAAGTGGAGCAAACATAAGTGTCAGAGATGAGCTGGCCAAGAAGTATGAGGAATTGAAACAATGGCAAAAACGGTCCAACAAAACCATGAAAAATACTGCAGTCCAAGCAGAGTATCGAGCCTATCTCGACCAACTATTTTCGCTTGAACAGTAAATCCAGACCAACTACAAAAAATACAACGACTAAAAAGCAACCCATACTCGCCTCAAAAAAGCACTGAAGTAGCTCGATCGTCAGTAATAAACCAACAATCAGCTGCAATCAGGCATCCAACATGAAAACTATCAATTACGCAAACGAATAGCCTCAATTCGAAGAATAGTCGATCGACAAATGAACAAGGAACTTGATTTGCAGAATTATCTGATCGATATGCGAGATCGAGAGAGGGAGGTGGTCGAGAGGGAAAGGGAAATCAGGAGGGAAAAAAGTGTGCTGAGACGGGAAAAAAGTCAGCTTAGAAAGTATGGCGTTGAAAACTAGAAATCAAAAAGTGTCCAAAATAATAATCGGGTGGTTAGACATCGAACCTAAACTGCTCAGGGAATAGTTCGAGCCTATAAAGAGCAATCATCTTCAAGTTCCTCCTAACCCTCAGAGGCCAGCTTAACGATAGCTCCAGGATAGCACCTGACTGAAGATGAAATATTTCAACTAGAGGGCTATCTGAATCGCCTCTAAAATCGCTACAGACATCAACTGTCCAAAACATAGAAACACCTCTCGCATAACTATCCCAACTAGGCCCTGAATCAAAAGCGGGAAGGCTCAAAGCTAACATTCAGGAAGGAGATCTAATTACTGACGGATAGAATAAAGAACATGCTGAACGTATACCACGAGCTTAACGAACACAAAATTGGCAAATACTTGCAGAGATTGTCTGGCATTGAGATCGAGGGTAAAAATTAAGGCGGATACAGTTCCACATCTCTGGCTGTGAGCCATGAGCAGAAAGATGGATATTTGAGCAAAACTAAGTCAGCTCGAAAACTCAAGCACATTATTCAAGAGTAGTTCAAAACTCAAGAAAAGATCATGTTGCCCAGAATATTCAACGAATACTAAGTTCAAACCGAGCCAGTATAATTCTATGATCTTGAACCATTGAGACGCGAGTTCACCGGCACTTTTGCTGACCACCAAGCCGATGACCGCAACTTGCTGACCCACTAGAAAAACAGCACCATCCGCACACTCAACATATACTACACAGATCGCGGCATAGCTTCAATCCAAGCAATCTACAATATCCACACAACCCAAGCAAGCACAATCCTCGGAAACTTATGTCTACCCTAACATTTCTGTAAACATTTCTGCAAGATACATACTATTGACACAGAGCACTAAGATTTCATCAGATACTTCAAAGTCAGATACAACATTCTGGAAAATAGAATCACCTCTATCAAGACTGTCAGCAATCGGAATATCAAAGGGGGCTTCAGCGAGCATAAAAAAGGTGAAGAGCATGACCCCTAAATATAAAAAGATTGGATCTTTGATATCGACCAAGATGAGTTCCCGGTTAGCATATTTGTTTCGCATGTGCAGAAAGGACCCTATTGGTACCTGTCCGGGTTGGGCGTGGAGATCAGTAACTTATGATTGTTGTGTAATATTATACATATGAATAGCATAGTATATCAAGGGGGTCAAGGCGATAAACTACGCTTGTTGTGACCTCCGCGGTCCATAAAGATAGTCCGCACCATCTTGCTCATTTTATCCTCCTCATTCTGTTGCTGCTAGTTGAAGACCAGGATCGTGCTCAACTCCTACCTGGCATCCAGCACTTTCTTTTCGTTGTTTATTTGCTTGCCCAGCAGGCGCTAAACTTCGTTGGTGATGCTTTTGCAGAGCTGATAGTCTTTGTAGATGTTTTTGTAGTTCTGACTCAAGGAATTGTTGGCTTTTGTCAAAACTTCGATGCGGGATTCGAGCTATAGAATGTGCTGGGTCATTCGTTTGTTGTCATCTGTCATGGTCCTGAATTTTAAGGTCTGATTGGTCAACTCCTTCCTTGTGATCTCTAGCTCAGTTTACAATTGAATGATTTTTGTGGTAGGATTGATGTTGTGCCCTTCAGCTTATATCTCTTTCTTCATCTTTTCCTCTCGCTTGACCATCAGCTCTCTAACTTTCTTCATGTTCAGATAGGGCACCTTGGCTTCCTGCCTTTGCGTGCGTATTTGCTGCACCTTGTCAGGAAATAGAATGGACAACTCGGGACAATCGAATTAATCGTCACTATCTGATGATCCCTAGCAGTTGTCTTCATCGACCTCCTTGATGAGCTCTCGCTGGACTGAGTGTGAAAATAACAGTACGGTTGATGAAGTTGACGGTAGTGTTTACTTTCTGGGTGGTGCTCATCATGCTCAAATTTTGCCTCATTTGCATCATTGAATTTCCTAGCTTCTCGTTCTTCTCCGAGCCATCCTCTTCCAGCTCGGCCAATATGTTTTCATCTCCTTAACCGTTACCCTCATATCGATCTCGCTCGTCGTTGAGGATCATCATCGTCATATTCTTGACCTCGTCTTTCTTTCTCTCGACCTCTTCCTTCATGTGCTGCATAGCGTATATCATACCACATTTATTCTCAGCAACTTCTCCTTCTCATCTGTTAATTTACGGATGGTCTATTTTTGGAGGTTGAGCATGTCAAGTAGCTGGTCCTGTTCACGCTTATTGGCTAAGGCCTGTTCTTATGGAGAGACTATCTAAGTTGGAGGAGAGATACCTCTTTGTATTTTGTGACCAGGCCAGAAATATAGTCGACCTCTCCTATTTTTTCATAGAATTTTTGTAGAGCTAGTTCCATCTTGGTGTTTTCTTACTGCAATTTTCTGAAATCTTCCACCAGGAGCAGGTAGGTCTCCTTTTCATTTTCATAAGTCTGGTTCACAATCTTCTCCAGAACCATGATTTGTCCTTCTAGGTTGAAGATCTGATCCCTCAGATCCTGCTGCACGCCCTCCTCTCGACTTTTCCTCAATATATCCGCCAAAGATCTGACGATATCCTTCACATCCGCACCCTTATCTGTCATCTTAAGCACAGCCTCACGATGCATTTTAGACATTTCTTTGACCTCCTTCAACTCCAGCCGTAGTTTTCGATTTTCTTTCATGAGGTACTCCACATCCAAATTGCTCATATGCACTTATTATCTTACTATTTGAATATAGGAGCTGATAATAAACTACCATGGTTGGAAGGAAACCAAAATAAAAGGATCAAAGAGTCACATAGTCTGCATCATGCACCGCATCATCTGCTTAAATTCCTAACGGGAAATCTAGAAATAAGAAGAAGAAGTACCACACCGTCACTGTTGGCGTCGAATTTGGCAAGAAGGTTCTGATATGTCTGCTCAGAAATGTTTATGCCTAGTTTTTATTTTAACTCAGTAGCTGTGATTGAACCGCTGTTGTCAGCATCGAGGTAGTCGAAGGCCAGGTCAAGGTTTTCTTCACAAATGGTCAGCTCGAAGTTAGTGGCGGCCAGTACGAACTCTGCACGTATCAAATGTACCTGAATAGTCAATGGAGCCTGATTTATTCACGTCTATCTTTTTGAACACAGCTGAAGCAATCACTCCCGCTTCTCGCTTGCTGACTCCGGAAAATTTCATCATTCCTGTGGTCAACTCCTCTTCACTCAACACTCCATCTCCATTCAGATCCAAGGTCTTAAAAGCTTGCTGCAATGCGATGGCATCTTCGTTATTTCTGACAAAGTTGACAATAAAGGTGATGATGCCTTATTGCAGTGACTGTCCCTTCATATCCTATATGACTTGCTGTGTACCTTGTATATCTTCATGTTGTTGAGACAGTTCATCATGCTTTTCTGTTACTACTAGCTCATTATGCTGTTGTTCTTGGTTTACAGAAAAATGTTGAACCACTCATGATTGAGGACGGCCTCAATTGAAAGACGTTTCTTTATGTTGCGCTCAATCATTGAAGTTATCAGATCTTTGGCTGATTGACTCACACTCGACCAGACCGATTTCTTGAACTAGACGGTCCCGTTTCGAACTCGATCTAGGATCTGGGCATCGTCTTTCCCTTTGAAAGGAGGTTCACCAGAGAGCATGATGTACAAAATGACCCCGAGTGACCACACATCACATTTTTAATTATAATTCCTTGCCAGAACTTCAGGCGCGATGTAGTAGGATGTCCCCACTCTTTTCCGCTAACATATATCGCTGTTCTAAAACTCCAAGGCGCTACCCAAGTCTACCACTTTGACGGACCCGCTGTCAGCATCATAAAGGACATTTTATGGTTTCAAATCTCTAGATATTTAATCAGGTACCGATGCATAAAGCCATTATCGTGCATATACCTGACCGCACAGACCAGATCATAAAAGATGCTTCTAGCTTTATCCTACTTCAAATATTTATTCTGCACGATATAATCGAAGAACTCCTTCCCGGGGCACAGCTCAGCAGCAATATAGATAAAATGATCGTCTTAGAAGTATTCGTACATCTTCATTATGTTGGGATGGTCCTGAGATTGGATAAAAACATACCAATTTACGAAGGATGTTGAACTCGTTCATGATCAATTTTTATAACTTGTTGTTGTTCTTGCGTTAGATCTGTTTGATCGCTCGAAGGTTTTCTGCAGTGAAGGATGATGTACGAGTATGCTTGTGCTTAGCCTTGTAGACCTGACTGAATGACCCTCTTCCGATTTTTTCCATGAAGTCGTACTCCAACTTGGGATTGCTATTTTTCTTGATCATTATCATGTTCTGATACAAAAAGACAGGCTCTTCCTCCACGATCAACCTCTAGGTTCTAATGCATTTGACCCCCATACTGACGCGAATAGAATAAATAATATTATCAGATGTAACAACATAAAAACTTGGTCTTCTCTCGCTATATTTTTACTAGCTTCGTCTTGTTTAGTGAAGCCGATGAGTCAATTTTGTTTAGCTGCATGTGCTGAGGATTAAGAACTTGTTTTTATTCATGGTTGGCTGTCACTCGGGGAGCTTGAATGTTTTAGATTATGCTGAAAAATAACTGTTAAATTCCTTGACCGGTGCATGCTGAGGTCTAGCAAAAACTGATTCCACAGTCTCGAGCTTTTTATTCACCTTACTCACGCTATACTTCTCGCTGCTCTTTCTTGTCTATCTTGTTGCCCACCAAAATGCTGACAGCATCTCCCGCATGACACTCTCCAAACAGATCCAACCACATATCTACTTCCTTTAATGTATTTTTCCTCGCCACATCATAAACGAACACGGCACAATGAGCGTCTCTGATGTAATTGGGAACCAAACTCTTGAATTTTTATTGACCGGCGGTGTCCCACAGTTGAAGTCGGTACTGCACACCCTTGTAGTTGACATTTTTGACGAGGAAATCAATGCCTACTGTTTCCTACACATAATGGAAGGTTGTACTGACTTGTTTGGATCGAAGTTAGCCTGTATAAAACGCTCGATGATGGCTGACTTTCCTACTGAGGATGGTCCCAGCAGGACTATTTTGTACTTGATATCGTCCAACTTGGTGCTCTCCTCGTACATGACTATATAATTGATTGTAGGTTATTTGCTAAAATGCTGAAGATGATAATTTTAATAATAAAGCTGTTGACTGCATGATCCGACAGAGTTTTTACCCGAGGCAGCAAATCCGCAAAAAGCAGGGAAGGAGTAAAGCCAAAAATGAGAATAGTTAAAATCAAAAAGAAGAGAAAGAACCTGCATCTGTCAGCTCAAAGAATATCATCTACATTGAGCAGTAATTCACTGAACCTATGGAGCAAAAAGCTCATAAAAAGCGGTGCAACAGCATGATCCGACCTATTAGATCGACTGTGCTGCAAAGTAAAAATAGTAATAGGGAGAAATCAACAGTCAGACATTTTTTGCTGGAAAGCCGAAGAAAAATTATTTGCAGCCCTGTCCAAAGATCAATTTCCACCTCGCATAATCAAGCCCGAACTTTGCACCTTCCCAGAAATAGACACTGTAGTACACTCTAAAACATCGAGCTCACGGATTTAAGAATAACTGAGGTGAATAAGAAATCGATGCGGAAGAAAAAAAGAATACCCTTGAGCATGAGAGCTAAGGCTAGTTTGCCATGGGAGGGTCGACTCTAGTCGAAAGTCAAGGGATGGGAAACCTACAACGAGGACTTCGTGGACTTCATGAACTGAATCTTATATACCTAATTAATATTTAATGAACCAGTCAACATCAGCTCTCCCATAAACATCTTCAATCAACTATGAACAACTTGAACCAAGGGAGATGAATCTGCTTCACGAGTTAAGTGGTTTTTCAGCCCAGACGTCCTTTCTGTCTCTGCTGAAGAAAGAGTACGGGGACACCAATCTCAAGGAAAAATTTATCGACAGCAACGCAAACTACATGTAACTCGACGACATCGCTTCCTTAAACTAGGAATCTCTGAAGTACAAGAAACAGACGAGATAAGGCACCACTATGATCATCGGCACCTGTACATTGGCCTCGCTTGTCTTAGGAATAGCTCTGCTGCCCGCCCGCAAAAGCCCAGTTAGGTATACGGTTGGCGGTTTTGCCCTAGGAGTCGGCATCAGCTATGCCTTTTGGAGGCTGCAGCTCAACAAATACGACAAGAAGGTCAATCAAATATTCCGGAAAATTTTGAGGGAGCAGTATCAACAAAAGCAAGGAATTCAAGAGTGATATTCGAGATACTATATAAAAATCAATTTAGAGGAGGCAGATCCACAAGCATTGTTGAGTTGTCAGGATCATCCTCGAGTTAGTCAACTTGGGGCAGTTCTGTAAATAAGCTGGAAGTTTTGGATACTGTTGAGTTGGATGAGGTGATGCTAGCTGGGCTTGTGATGTTTGGAGTTATTGGCTCTGGGAAAAGAACTTTTTCCTCCTCTGCAGGAGTTTATGTTTAAGTACTGAGATTGTTTTCACTTTTCTAGGAGGAAGAGTGAGTCAGATCGACTACTCCTCTTGATATTACCACTGCTCCCCCTTGCTCCTTCACATCTTTTTTGCTATTTTAGTCCTCCTTCTTGGGCTCAGGTGGACTATGCGGTAATACCTCAATGCTGCTCGCATTCAAAATACTTTTATCGTACTCCTTCTTCTCAACTTTCTCACTCAAGTCACTGGGTAACTTCACTAATGTGCCAAGAAGCACTTTCCACTTTACTTTGTCTAAATTGCAATTCGCCCGAAACAGATTCGTTTCATGGATGTACAAGATCTTGTAGTTGAGCACCTCTGGTAAAATTTCAGCATTGTAGTAGACGAGCTGAGTTTGTTGAAGGTATTACCAGTATTATTGTCTCATGTAGTGATCGGTTGTGTTGAGGCCGTCGAGGATGGCTAGCCTGATGGCTTGACGAATGGCAGCATCGGCCTCCTAGTTGATTGCACAGTAACAGGAGATGAGGGTTAGGAGTAGCAGAAACAGGTGACGGAGGTGCATTGGATCTTTTATTAAGTGTATAATGATGGTCAATGATAGTAAAGCTTAAATATCAGCGGACAGAGTTAATCGCCAAGACGTCATGTTTTAAGAACCAACTGATATGAGAATGCAGCCTAGTTGTAGAGCCTTCAGTTACTGATCTCAATATAAAAAATAAACATTTTTTTACCTGATCATACATACAGCCATAAAAATGTTTCATCTAAGATATCATTCGTAGTACCAATAACTTACCTTCTAAATAGTATCGTTGTCTTATGCCTTCTCTTAAGCACGAATTGTCACTTCATTCATGTCTGTCAGAATATTCGTCATTTTATGTATATTGATTA
>Ga0100378_1001486_pt1 | contig 24589 bp, 27 predicted proteins | sample CryGeymeta201502_FD_81535 | JGI IMG/M metagenome (GOLD analysis project Ga0100378, IMG submission 81535) | Groundwater microbial communities from Crystal Geyser aquifers in Utah, USA - Crystal Geyser metaG 2015-02 | ecosystem: Environmental > Aquatic > Deep subsurface > Groundwater | place: USA... | reverse complement strand
GTTTGGATATAGAAGTGAAGAGTGGCTTTGTATATAGAATGATGAACAATCAGACCTCACTTGTTTTCTCCTTCTTCCTCAAGCTCGGAAGTCCAGAGGGTCAAGTTGTCTCTGATGAGCTGCATGATGGTGGTGGCATCCTTGTACTGGTCCTCCTCGATCTGGTCAATGTCAGCGATGGCATCGTCGAAGGCTTGCTTAGCGAGCTGGCAGGCTTTTGAGGGGTCGTTCTTGACTTCGTAGTGGAAGACGGAGTAGTTGAGGGCAAGACCGAGTCTGATGGGGTGAGTGGTCTTAAGATCCTTTTCGGCTCTTTCGGTGGCAGCCTTGTAAGCCTCATGGGCGTTATCTCCAGCCTTATTTCTCTTGTCACCGGTGGTGTATTCAGAGATGTATCTGTAGTAATCACCCTTCATTTTGAAGTAGAAGACCTCAGCTTCGGTATTGGCAGCCTTGGGGACGAGGCTGGAGTCGATGAGGTTGAGGATTTCGTTGCAGTATTTGTCGAGCTCTCCTTCGATCTTGTTCTTGTAGCCTCTGAGGAGGCCGATATTCTTGGATCCCTTCTGCTCTTCCTTCTTTTCGATGGAGGAGAGGGCTCTCCAGGCGGTTCTTCGGGAGCCGATGGTATTTTTGAAGGCAACGGATAGAAGGTTTCTTTCCTCAACGGTCAAATCGGCGTTGGCAGCGACGACTTTGTTCATGGCATCGAGCATATCCTCAAAACGCTCGGTTTGTTCGGTGATCTTGGCCATGTAGAGGTGTTCCTCTCTGGTGTTAGCAGTCATGAAGCTTAATTTAAAATGATAAAACCTCAACAAAATTTTCAAGATTTAAAATTCCTTTAATTAGTATCAGTTTCGAAATCAAATCCTATACTACCTTCCCATCCAATTATGGTCAGAATTACATCAACTCTCAGACTCTCACACCCCAACTACCCCTTTTCCAAGATTCGGGCCTTCAATAATAATAACGGTACTCTTCAAAAACTTCTAAAGATAGGCCAGCTGATGTATTTTAAGAAGATGATTGCTTATATTAATATGTCCTTATAAATCAGCCCCTGGTCCACTCATTAAAAGAATTTCAAGATTGACTTGAAAAAAAAAATTGCCAAGCTTAGCCCCTTGCGTCAGTCCCGTCTAAAAAAGCAGAATGTTTTTCACCCAATAATTGAACCTCAGAAGTTGGCATTGACCAAGGAAGAGCCAATAATATCAAGGCAAATATCTGAAAGGTAGTCACAGCAATAATATGAAAAGTATGAACTTTAGAATAATGTTCCTCCTGATTTGAGAAGAGAACAGCAACGCATATACCAGGAGATGTAAGAAACACTTGTCTTAAAAATTATTAGAGATAAAATAGAACTACAGTCGGCTCTTTCTTTTCTGCTTCCTTCAATCAAACAACGGAAAAGGGAAGACCCGGCTGCCAAAATCAAAAAAATATCCCTCAACCAAATTAGAATAAAAAGAGATCTCTCAATCACTCCAGTCCTATCAACCCGGAGAGAAAAGGATAAATAAATAGACAATTAATCGAAGGCTGTGCCGATTAATACCAACCCCTTTGATGATCGAAAAATTATTGAGAAAGGATTATCGAGCTTGAAGAGTCGTGAGTATACACTAAAAAGAAATGTGGACTCAGTGAACTTGAGAATAAAGGGCTTGTGATTTTGATACATTTTTCAGTTTTAGAAATGGCGATATTATTGGAGTGCACTGGAAGTCGTTGGATTCAATACAGTTGTAAAATTGGTTGGCTGGCATACATAAGCTTATAAACTGGTTGTTTATTTGATTTTCTATATTAGTTATGGAATAGAAGAAGTTAGAAATCAAGGACTACATCACTTCTAAAGTGAACATCTTCATCGAACCTCTGGTCTATAATATTGTCAAGAAAAGGCCTGCCAATCCTGTCAATTTTGCCATCAATTGGCTTAAAACTTATGCAGAAGAACATGCTCGTCCCGACTCGGACTCCGAAGATTAAGAGGAAGCAACAGCCGTCGCTGAGCTTGAAGCCAAAATCCAGAAAAAGAAACTTCAGGGCAAATCCCAAAGCAGAATGGCCATTTCGGAGGAAACCTTCGGACTTTTCAATAAGAAGCAATCGGTTCAGCTCGCAGAAATCCCTAAAACCGAAGAGTCTCAAATTCTCATCAAGTCTTTGATCAGAAATTCGATCCTTTTCCAGAGTTTAGACTGGAAGGAAGAAGAAACGCTTATTAAGGCTATGTCAGAAAAATAATTCAATAGTAACGACAAGGTCATTCAAGAAGGAGATGCTGGGGATTAACTTTTTATTGTGGAAAGTGGTGAGTTTGACTGCTTCAAGGTTATTGATGGTAAGGAGACCTATCTCAAGAGCTACAAACATGGAGAAGCTTTTGGAGAGTTGGCTCTGATGTACAATGCTCCCAGAGCTGCCAGCATTGTTTGCAAAACTCCAGGAAAACTTTACTCTCTTGGCAGACAGGCCTTCAGTCAAGTGGTCAAGGAGTCAGCTTCTAAAAAGAGAGACCTTTATAAGAGTGTTCTTGGTTCCATTGAGCTTTTTTCTTCGATGGACGATCACAGCAAGTAAATATATTTCAATTTAGGGAGTCTTTCCTGGACATTCTCAAGGAAGAAAAATACGAGGAAGGCCAGTATGTTATCAATCAAGGTGAATCCGGAAACAAATTCTACATCATCCTTCAAGGGCAACTTGTGGCTGAAAAATCCACTGAAAACCACGAACTTCCGAGTGTTGTCTATAAGTACAAGGAAGGAGATTACTTCGGATAGCTGTCTCTCCTTCATGATGTCAAAAGGCAGGCCAGTGTGAAGGCTCAGACCAAAGTGAGATTGGCCAGCATCGACAGGGAAAGTTTCAAGAGAATTTTCGGAGACATGGAGGAGATGCTCAAGAAAAACGAGGAAAGATACAAAGTTCCTGAGCAGGAGGGCATTTGCGCATGATCACACATACTTACCTATTCTATATCAGCTTACTTAGCACTATCACTGCTGCTGCTTCCTTGCTTAGTTCAGCAGCTCGAAAATCCTCTTTGAAAGGTACTTCTCTTTAAAGTTTCGATTTCTGTTTTTGTCAGGGTGAACCTTGATGACAGCTTTTTTGAAAAGCGCATTCACTTTTTCTGGAGAAAGCATGTCACCAAGCGAAACTGAAGGCCACTCTGGCCAAATTTAGTGAAGTGTAGAGAGGAGAGTCGTGATGTTATTCGTCTTTTTGCCATCATTGTCAGTATATCCCCATTTCTGAATCATAAAAACATTACTCTAAGTCTTTATTCATATTCCAAAGCTGCCAGTCTTTCGTTTTATCGGTCCTTCTCTTCATTCGTGAACTGATTCTTGAAAGTTTCAAGATTATCTTGAATGTCCTTGCTCAAAAATTATTCTTTATGATTAGGAGAATCAAAACTCAAGAAACTTTCTTATTTTGTTGCATGAGGTGGAGTTTTTACTGGAGTGGGCATCTTGATCGGGTTTGCTTGATCTTTAGTTTTTGGCTTTGTTGGAGGAGGAGGACTTTTTATCTGGCTAGGACTTGGAGTGGGTTTCGAAGCTAGCTTGCTATTATTAGGCTGGGATGTTTTAGAGGGATGTTGTGGATGAATAAAGTCCTTGGGAGCACTATATGCTGTATGATCATGACCATTTTGGATGTGGTGAGTACCTTTGATAATCTCAGCTCTCTTCAATTTTTCAATGTGAAAAAGTTTGTTATGTTGGGCCTACCTTAATTTCAGGATCTTAATGAAAATGGAGCCATTGACTTGTGGTACTTTGGCTTTTAAGTTATTGATGTCGATCCAGGCTGTTCTAAAATTAGAAGATGAGCTACATTTTTTCATTCCCTTCCATCATTTCTGACTTGAATCTGAAGTGATAAAGTCCGTTGTTCAGGTCCAGGGGCAAAACTTGCAATACATCTTTTATAGTGATCTGAGTGATAGCAGCAATACAGGCTGGGTGTTGTTGGAGAGAGAGGTGACATTCTGTTCTTTGTTGTTGTCAAGCTGCCTATCGGAATGCATACCTGGAAATGATAGAAGACCAGCACTTTGTTATGAGTAGTTTTCATTATTCTATTGACTTTAAATTATCAGAAGATATTATCAATGGACAATCAATCAGACGCTGTCATCGAATAATGCATCAGCAAACTTCAAGGACTCCTGGGAGGATCAGCAGGAAAATCCTCATCAGCCCAGCCCAAGGCAGCCGCTATTCCTCAGTTTGACAGCAATATCGAAAAATGTCTTGAAAAAGCCAAAGCCATTTGCCCTTAACTCACAGCCCTCGTAAGCATTAATTCATGAAGACAACCTGCTACAAAGATGCTGCCCAAGTGATGAAGGCCATCTTAGGATTCAGCAAGGTCTGCCCGAAACCAACTCCTGAACAGGAGGAAAAGCTAAAACAAAAAATAATGAATATCAGCAAGCAGATCGATGAGATTTAGAAAAAGTATCCAGACTTTCATGAGCACTGTAAGGCCTTCAGGGAGGTGATGCAAACTACCTTTTGGGTCTTCGTGGTAGCATAATGTTTATATAGCCTTCTCCAGAGTTTATTCTTAAAGGAGCAATCGAGTCGGCCGATTTTTGGGCTCTCAAGTTCCAGAGGAAGAAAAACCTGGATCATAATGACTGGTACAAACTTTTCCAGGTTGCCGTCAGAAGTCTCCAAAACTTTGTGATGGAAGATTACGCTATGGGGCTGACTTACAACTTCAATGGATAAAACAAATGGGATCTTCTTCTCGAAGGATCAGCTTCTTTCTCTCAGCCTGTCTAAAAGAAGGCACCTCAGTCCCAACCAGAAGCTGCTAAGAGTACATATTCACTAAAGTAGTTACTCCTCAATTAACTGCGCCGACCAAGAAGCAACCCAAGAAATAGATATCCGGACAAATGTGTACAGTTGTAAATTTTGAGGACGAAAAGATTTAATTTGGACCTTAATAAATTCAGATGAAACACGGTATTTTCTTTGAGAATTGTAAAAGCACTCATCTGAAGATTGACTCTAAATTCAAGTCAATTGTAATCAATCGATGTGAGGATGTCATTCTTGAAATGAAGGCTTGTGTTTCTGGAGTCGAAGTTGTTCACTGCAAGAACGTCAAAATTTATGTTCATGAGAAGACTCCCAGCATCTCTGCAGATGCCTCCGAGTCAGTCAACATCGTCTTAAACGAATAAAATCTCAACTGCGACATCGTCTCATCAAAGACCTCCGAGCTGACGGTGGCATATCGCAAGCAAGACGGAAATGAATCAAAGGCTGTTTTGGTGAGTTCGCAGTTAGTCACCAAATGGGACCCATAGTCAAAGCAATTCAAGACAGCAGTCTATGACAAATTCCTCTGATTAAGATTAGCATTATTGATCATGTATCATCTCAAAGCTACAGGGCTGAGGAAGGATCTGTTTGTATATGTTTCCACTTGTACCCGCAATGCTCCATGCACTGATAGATGGTATGATGGATCGATTCGCCAGAATAATTGATGTGCTCTTTTTCTGCGCATTTGCCCAGACAGTTCTTGAAGACTCTGTTCTAAAGTTTAGTGAGGGACTATTTCTGAAGTGTGGCCTCCATCGATTAATCTCAATTATAATATTAGCAACCACTGCAATCACTTCAAAGTCTACCGCAGTCTACGCACATCCTTGCCATCGACCCTGTTACCTTCCTCATTTATCATGTTCATCAGCTTGTCGGCTGACCTCTTCAAATGCTTGAACTTATAGTCCACGTTCTTCTTCATTTTTTTCCGTGTAATACTAATCCTCTGAGTGTCCTCGCATATCAACTCTCCGATTTTCCTGATAAGCCACACTTTTTCTTTTATTATTAGTGCCTGGGAACTATCATTTTTGTCCTGATTGTATGATAAATTTTGCTTCTTCAGAGGAAGTTCATTGATGACCTTTCCTTCATGCTCACTGTTTCTGACCGTGAGAGGAGTCCTATATTTTTTCATCCGAGCTGAAGGTTCTGAAGATATTCTTTGATATTTTTTGTAGCTAACAGCTGGTTTTGATTTTAAATCGATGGGTGGAAGGATGGACGCCATTTGTAAATCTTCTATGAATATATGGTGATCTTATAAAATAAACAGATCAAGATATCAGCGGATATTGATACTATCGAACCTGACCTTTCCCTCTTTTCCCTCCTTCCCCTCCTTATTTTTTTTGAATTTACTTTTTCGGAAGATTTAGCACTAACTTGAATTGTCATCTTCAAGCAGTTAGTCGTATACTTTTCTATTGGCTATTTTTATTAATTTTTTAGAACTGGAGGAGTACTCACTCAGCATTTGTCTGGATTCAATCGACTGGTTTGTTTCATGTTCCTTTATATGATTTATCGTTTGGAAGCTTGTGCAATATGATGAGTTGTTTATTCCCATCTTTTTGAAGCTCATCAGCTAATTGAATTTGATCTTGATTGAGTCAAGCTCATTGTTCTTCAAAAATTGAAGCTTCCTCCTTGTAGTTGCTGCTGTAGTGTGTACTTTTCCTTCCTCTGATCCGAAGCAGACACCTGGTGACAGCTTCATTGTTTCAAATGATTTAAGCCTTAGCATGCGATCATGTGTCACCAAAGGCGCCCAGCCCTTTCCTTTTTGATTTTTTATTGGTAAGGATGGCTATTTTCTGGGGCTACTTGGCATACTCTGAGTTAAAGCTTGTGTCGGGACTATTTTTTGTCGGCTTTTTTGAGATTTGTCAGAATCCCTTGGATTTCTCTGTTATTCGATTGTAACTTCCATATCAACAAAATGATGGCAGTAGTTAAGCTTATTTTTCTTCTTGTTGACGTTTGACTAGCTTTTATGCTGCACATGACGAGTCGTATTTCTGGACAACTATAGTTTAGTGTTAAGCTTATTAGTCCGACGTAATGAGATGTTGGTCTTCCTTTATCTGACCAGATCACAAAAGGATTCCTCTGAGCTCGAAAACTCTGATAATTGTGACTACTATATATATAGGGGGATTGAATTAGAGACGTAAGGAATGTCGAGTCTATCGCCTTGGAAGCTATTCTTTGAGTTTTTTGTATGTGATGACATGTAGCTCACTTTGTGAGCCCTTTTCTTGAGTTTGGAGTCAGAAACATTTTGGGTCCTTTGAAAGATTTTATCTATTTTCACCTTCTGATATGGTTGTTCTTTATCGAGGGGAAGGTGGGCAACTCTCTGATCACATCTGTAGTTACCCACACGCAAAAATTCTTTTATGTGTGAAGAATTCTGCTGGCTGGCAAAATGGAATAGCCTATCTTGTGCCTCCTTGATCCTCTTTAGAGCAGTAATAAAAGTCTGCATCTGATATCGGTAGGCCACTCTACTGATTTTCTCTATTGCATTACTGAGGCTCATTTCGGAATCCTCATTCTGCATGGAATTAATATTTTTTGTAGAATATGGAATATTGGAAATGATCGAATTGGTGACCCTTTTGAAAACTAACATAGTAGCCCATCTTCCTCAATTATTAAATAGTAATAAAGAGTGACTTGCTGTCGAGTCAAAATTTAAATTTAAGACTATGACAACCCAAAGGAAAGAATAACTACTGAAAGAGTTGGACGTCGCACTGAATCGCAAGGTTCAGCAAAAATACTACAAAAATGCCAAGACTCAGCAAATACCTAACCTGTCTCAGGCTGAGTACGCAGCTGATCGATATAAAAAGGAATCTCATATTGACTCTCGACAGTATACCACAAAAGAGCAGAAAAGCCCAATTCACCTTAAAAAATCAGTTTAAAAGGTAAATGAATTTAGGTATCAGAAATCACTGGACCCCGAACAAAGTCATGCCTATCCTGAGAAAGCCAGGTCTAGTCAAAATATCAAAGAGCAAGGGAAGTAGCAACAGTTGAGGCAGGAAATATCTACTCTGCAGAATGAAAATACTTTTTTGGCAAACTAGCTTGATTCTTTCAAGAAAAGTATTCAATAGCTGGAGCAAGAAAGTCGCCTGCTGAAGCGATAGGAAACATAATATTTAGCCCTCAAAGAGTAGAACACCTATCTTTCAAGATAAAACGAGCAATTGAGAAAGAAACTGAAGGGCCAGATGGAACATCCTAAAGATAATTCTCTCATCTCAAATTTGCCTTTTGAAGAGGCGTTAAAAAACATGATGATGCAGCTGAACCTAAGCTTCTTGGCAAAGCAATGGAACGACTCTTTTGTCTTAGAAGCAGTCAAAAGCATCAGCAAAGAGGTAAATAAATTGATTGAAGACAAGTCAAAACTGACAAGCAAGTTGAAAAAGTTCGACATAGATTCTGTTCTTGCTAAAGAGAACAACGTTTCATACAGACAGTAAGTTGCTCAAATGAGAGATACACTGTCCAACTACGAAGCTTAGCTCGAAGCCTGCAAAGCTACTATCAGCGAAATGGATGAACAGTTTAACCTGATCGTTGTCAAAAATAAGCAGTTGTAAAAATTGAACAAAGAGGCTGGCAGGTAACTTGAGCAAGTCAAAAAAGAGCTTGATGCTTCAAAGAAATAATTAAAGATGGTGTTTGAGTCATCAAGACATCGCAAGCCCAAGAGAGAGTCATCAGTGATCAAGAGAGACAAGGAGAGATAGAGCCTATATGACGATAGCACAGTGATCCGCAGCACTACTGAAGTTTCATCACAAACATAAATCAAAGAGCAATCGAATCAACAACAATAAGAGGAAAGATATACTTTCAGTCAGTATTAGAAGCAGCTTGAAATTTTAAGATGCACAATTGAAAAACTAGAGTTGATTGAAGGATCTCTCAAAAAAGAGTTGAACGAAAAGAATGAGGAAATATAGAAGTTAACTGTGAAGATAGATGCGCTTGAGCAAGAGAAGTTGGATGCTCAGACAAAAATAGTTGATCTCCAAGAAAAATCGTATCACTGCGAACACTACATCAAATAGCTTGAGCTCAAGTCTGAATAAATCAATACTGACCTTTCCCACTTCATGCCTCAGTTGAAGCAAATGGAGTAATAGAACAACCAGCTAAAGGAGAGCCATCTTCATAAGGATGAATAAATCATAAAAAAACATCGTGTCATCTGCTAGTTTAGCAACAAAAATTAATAGCTACAGAATTAAATATAAAGTTTACAATCGAGCTTGAAGACAAATAGAATAGAGCTTGAAGGTAAATCAAGGCAGATTGAACACTTAAATCAACAGTTGATCATCGCCACTGGGAAAAACAGTGAGCTATAAATATCAATGCTCTAAAAGGAAAGTAGTCTCCAGTAAAGCCTCAACCATCAAATTGCCCAACTCAATATCTAAATCAGCAAGAAAAATTCATAAATTGAACAAAATCGAGCTGAATCTTAGAGTAAGCTCAAAAATATGAGAAAATAACTGGATGAGTGTCAGCAGTAGTTATAGTAGGCAAAATCTATGGGCAAAAAGCAGCTAGATGGATTGAGTGAGTTCAAATCCAAATTAGAATAAAAAAGTAATTATTTCAGAGCCGAAAAAGAAAAGCTAAAGGAGGCCATCCAGCAAATAATGATAATGAACAGTGAGCTTACGAAGAAGCAAACTCAATACGAAAGCATTTGCCATACTCTTGAGGGAAAAGTTCTTTCATTTCAGGCTCAAAGCAATCAAGTGACTCAGAGTTACTCTCAGCTCTAAATAAGTCTAAAAAAAATGGATCAATAAATTCAAGCCATCAAGAGATAAAACTAAAATTTGATTAACCAACAATAGTCATCAGCCACATAGGTTCGACAACTAAAAATGATAAATGAAGCCGTAAAAAATGATTTATAGGTCAATCAGAAACTTCAAGATTAGAAGGAATAAGCCAAAAAACATCTTGAGGCCATAAACACATAGCTGCTTTCTAGGATAGAGGAAATACAGTAATATAACGGGAGTGCCACCTAAAATATCAAGGAATTGTAAAATCACAACAAGTAGCTGATGGCTCGGCTCACTTCACTTTAACTGGCCATGCAAGACAAAACTCAATAATGTGCTTCAGGTCAAGAGCACCTGAGCATCCTCTCTCAGCTAAACATAACTTTGTCTCAAGACTTATAGAAAATCAAGAAATAATTTGAGCTTAATGACAAGTCGAAGATAAGTCAGATCAGCAATCAAAACTACGACATTGAGAGGCTGATGAGATAAAATCAATAGCTGATGGGCAAATTGTAGCAGACGAATACTCTTTTAAAATCAAGATAATTTCAAGAAAAGTAAATCAATCAGAAGCTTTCAGCTGCTCTTGAGGACAACAAATCCTTGTCTGTTCGGTATGAGTATCTCAAGGAAGAGCTGGAAATGAAAGACAGGAACAAAGAAGAAGATAAATATCTCTTTGAGTTGAAGCAAAAACAGTACTGCCTTCTTGTCAAAAAAATACTGTCCAACAGCATAGAACTGAAATAACTGGACTATTGTGAAGATCTTGAATAGTTGCTCGAGGTTGGCTCCCAAAGGATAATGGAGAAGAGGAAAAACGATCAAGAGGGCTAAATGGCAAAGGGCAAAGACGCTTATGGTAATAATTAATATTAATTTAATTATCGTCATGAATAGCCTCAGAAAAGGTTCAATTTTGGTACTTAGATCAACAGCTACTAAGTGCTGTTGTCAAGCAGACACCAGAAAAAAGTGGAGGAAAACCTGAACAGAGGGAATGCAAAAGAAGACCCTAGCACTCCCAGATCTTTCATCTTCAACTTGAGTCCTCTTGCTGATAGAACTGAAAGGAGAAAGGAGGAACAATCTTAAGATCTTTAAGGTTGCTTGTAAAAGAAGGAGTGATATGAGCATCCAATACAATGATATGTATATTGATGATCATTTGTTTAAAACAGCTTCAACACTCACAGTTTTTCTTCTTCATTGGCCGAAGACCATTGACCGTGATAGATTGACTGACCTATGATACATTTTTGGGCATCGCCTATCTTTTTTCCTTGATCTATCGTGCCAGCTGGGTAAAGCTTTCATGGACATTGATTCCCGCCTTTGCGCTGACTTCAAAGAAATACATGTTATGTTTTTTGGCAAGCACACTTCCTTATTCATAGGTCACCTGCCTTTCATCATTAAGATCGCTTTTGGTTCCCAACAGTATTTTGCAGACATCTTCGGAAGAGTTGGTCTCGATTTGTTTGATCCAGTTGGCTATATTGTTGTAGGAACGAGTATCAGCTATCGAATATGCCAGGATGATTCCGGCCGCTCCTTTGTAATAGGTCTGGGTTATGTTCCTGAATCTCTCCTGCCCAGCTGTGTCCCAGATCTGCATTTTGATCCTTTTGTCGTCAACATTCAACATTTTTATCTTGAAGTCGACACCAATGGTAGCTACATAGTTTTCTTTGAAGACTCCCTAGCAGAAGTAGGTCAGGAGGTTTGTTTTGCCAACTCCACTGTCTCCGACAATGATGACTTTGAATAGCATGTCAGAGGCTATATTTTTCTGAGAATTGGACATCCTAAGGTTCTGACGCTTTATTTATAATGGCAGGTTATTATCGATTAAGCTATTATTCATTGCTAGCATGATCAAATGATTAAGGATGTCATTCCAGAAAACCTTTGTTTATCTTGGAATTTCGGCCTTTGTATTCCTTCAGCTTCTCTAGGTTCTTAAGCCACGGGTGATCAGCCATCTCTCGGGTTGTTATTCGTTTTTACTTGTAGCACAGCACCCTCTTGATCAGATCCTTTGCCTCATCGGAAACATTCCCCCAGTGATTGTTTACCATGCTGATCGAGCATGTCTTCGTCAGTTATTCGATCTCTTCCAAAAACTGGGAGTGGAATGGAAAGTTTCCCGACAGCATGAAGTACAAGATGATGCCCAGACTAAAGGTATCTATTTTGTAGTCATAGTCCTGAGCATTGTAAATTTATGGAGCAATGAACCCTGGAGTTCCAGCAAATTTTTATTTTGGAGCCAAATCCTGGAGTTTATCCTTAAAGACTCCAAAACCAAAATCGATCAATTTGACTCTATGCACAATCTTTCTTTCTTCGTTTATCTTAACCTGAATTACTAAAATATTACGAGGACATTTTCTGGCTTGAGGTCTCGATGAATGATTCCAAGTTCCTCATTAAGGTAGAGAATTGAGTCGATAAGCTGCTTCAGAACTATACCTGCTTCATACTCCTCCAAAAAACCATTTCTTTTTGTGTACTCATACAAGTCTCCTTCTGTCAGTATCTCGGTCACAATGTATATGTGGGTCTTGGTCTTGAACTCTCCTAAGAATTTGATGATGTTGGGATGATGACATTGCTTCAAGATGCCAGTCTCCCTCTTGAGAACTTCTCTTTATCCCGGTGTCAGCTTATATGTTTCGATCACTTTGATGGCCACTTAATTTCCAGTTTTTTTTTCCTTTCCCTTGAAAACATTGGAGTAGTTTCCTCCTCCTATTTTCTACTGCCTTATATAAAGGTCCTCAATTGCAGTGGTTTTAAACTCTGTCAAATGTCTGTCCCATTCATCAAACAAATCTTTCTGCCTGAAGTAGTATCCCTTTGCAGGGTAAAGGCCATCCCGATGCTTGAAGACAAGTCCATATTCTTTGCCACTTCCTTCAGTTTAGAATGTATCTACAGTCAGCCCTTACAAATTGATTATATCTCTTGGTATTTTTTTCTTTCTGTTCATGACAAAAATGGTCTTTTGAATGAACTTCAGGTGAACCATGACTTTTTCTTACTGGTAGTGCTCTTATGCTTCTGATTATATCCAAGGCTCAGCTCTCAAGTATTCAGGGTCTCCGAGGTCATCAACTTGCCAGATATAGGTGTGGAAGCCAGCAAGATAGGCTTGGAAAAGACTGGGATGGTCTTGAATCAGTTTAAAAAAATGCTACTTCTTGAAGACATCTTTATTTTTGTTAAGGCTTGATGATACAAACAGAAAGCGAGCATACTGACGAGTTAAACTGGCCACATTCGAACGTATCTTGAAATTTTTTCTCTTCACTTTTCCACCAATCGCAGTATCTCCAAAAACTGTTGAATTGATTTGAAATCTTTTCTTGGGCTTTTTATTTGTTATGTTCTCCCACTTTTTTCCATTAAAGTTGGCACCTGTGTCTTTCTGACTTCCGTTGACATCAGTATGCACCCTACATAGCACAACACTAGAGGGAACGGCATTTTTGCCATTTTTATTGGATTACTCCTCAATCTAGCTTTCCTCATCGATGATGTTCCTTTCAATTTGTTCGGGTCCAAAGAAATGGTTGAAGTTGAGATGATTGGCTTCAAGATATTTCAGAAACTTTTATTCGGCAAACATTTTGTTGAGCTCTTCCAAGCTGTAGCTGTAAAGCTGAGTCAATAAAAAAATACAATTTTGAGTAGCTCTTAGAACCTGACACCGTCGTTTCCATTGACGTCGTAAATATCGAAAAGAATGTCAGCTCTTTCTCTGAGTGTTCCTTTGAGCATAACCCCGAAAGCCCCGAGGAACTATTCAAATGAAATGGTGCCTGTTTTTTGTGAGTCAAACTTCAAGAAAAGAATCTATCCGACTAGGCCAGAGGAGTGGAAGAAAAGATCGAAGGTCTCACGATTGACAACGTTGTTTCGACATCGCTTGGCTAGGTTATCATACATTATTCTGATGAGATCGATCTCTAGTGGTTTGACTAGATGATTGAATGGATACATCGGCTGTTTTTATCTCCTTCTATGTGCTTCTGACTCCCTGGATGTCCTGCACAAGCCCCCATGATCTTCCGAAATATTTAATATTAATTCAATATTCGAATAATACACTGAGAAATAGACTTCTGATATGCTACCTGCTAATGAAGGCCATAACTTGCCAAGCCAACGGCCTTTTTCAAGGATATCTAATAATTATCAAGATGATGATGCTAGTCTGTGATGAATGATAAGATGATAATTGATTGATTGTTGGAATCAAGCAGGGAGTTCAGGCTCAGCTGCAAAGTACTTGCAGAAAACAAGGGAAAGGATAGCCATCAGTTTGATCAGGATATTCAAACTAGGTCCACTAGTGTCCTTCAGAGGATCTCCAACAGTGTCTCCAGTAACAGCAGCTTTGTGGATCTCAGATCCTTTCTCTACCTTCTTTCCATCCTCAACCATCAGGCCAGCCTCGATATATTTTTTGGCGTTGTCCCAAGCACCTCCAGTGTTGGAAGCTGAAATGGCCATCTGAACACCACTGACAATGGCACCGGGTAGGAAACCAAGAAGAGCCTTGGGGCCGAAGATGAGACCAAGAGTGAAAGGAGTGACAGTTACCTAAATAGTAAAAATGTTACCAACAGACCAGGCATGACCATTTCCTTCAAGGAAACTTCAGTACTTATCTGAATGCAGTTCTTGTAGTTGGGCTTTTCTGTTCCATCAATAATTCCAGGTTTTTCTTTGATCTGCTTTCGGACCTCGTCGATCATTCCATGTGCAGCCAAACCGACAGACTTCATGGTGAGGGCAGAAAAGGCGTAAGGGATCATGGCACCGAAGAGTAGACTGGTGAAGATCAATGGATCATCAAAACTTAGATCACCCTCATGAAGACTTCCAATAGTGTAGCAGGTGTGCATGAAGGCCCCATAAAGAGCAAAGCCGACAAGGGTGGCTGAACCTATAGCGAATCCCTTTCCGATAGCAGCGGTGGTGTTACCAGCTGAGTCCAGAAGGTCAGTCCTCTCTCTGACGGTATGGTCAAGCTCACTCATCTCAGCAATGCCTCCAGCGTTGTCACTGATGGGTCCATATCCATCGATTGCCAGGCAGATAGGAAGGTTGGAAAGCATACCAAGGGCGGCCAAGGCCACACCGAGATATCCGAGGGCTGAGTGAGCGTAATAGACAACGGCACAGAGGACAATGATGGGGATAATGCAGGAGAGATATCCAAGGGCCAGACCATAGATGATGTTTGTGGCGGCTCCAGTTCTACAGGCCTGAGCCAGTTATTGGACATGGATGTATGAGTAGGAGGTCATGATTTAAGTGACGTATCCAATGATGAGACCGGCCACCAGTCCAAAGGCAGCACATCCGAAGACATCGCCAGCATCCTTTTAGTGAACTTCTCCGTTGTTAGAAATGAACCTGAAGTGATGGGGGAAGGAAGACTTGGCGATGATGTAGAGGCAGGGGATCAGGATGCCTGTTGACAGAATGAGCTGTCTCTTGAGTTCACCCTCCACCTCGGCACCACGTTCAATCTCTTTTCCCTCGGCTATCAGATAACTGATCACGATGCAGGCCAGAATACCGATGGCGGGAATGCCCAAGACAAAAATGATTTGATCCATTTCCATCTTTCCGTTGATATTTTCAAGAGAGTTGCTGCCAATAACCAGAGCAGCGCATGTGGCCTCAGCAAAAGAGCCGAACAAGTCAGCACTCATGCCTGCAACGTCACCAACGTTGTCTCCCACGTTGTCAGCAATTGTTGCGGGGTTTCTGGGGCTGTCCTCAGGAAGGTTGGATTCAATTTTTCCCACCAAGTCAGAGCCAAGATCAGCAGCCTTGGTGTAGATACCTCCACCGACTCTGGCGAAAAGAGCAATAAAGGATCCTCCCAACCCGTAGCCAGCAATGGCCTCGAACATTTCTTCGTAGTAGTTGGCTTCAGTTGTGGAGTCAGCCAGGTCGAAGCTTTGCTGGTAGAGGAGAATTAGAATCATCAGCACCATGATGGAGATGGAGACAAGGGTGAAACCCATGACACAACCTGCTCTGAAGGCAGTCCTGAAGGCTCGGCCAAGAGAGTGACGAGCTTCGAGGGTGGTCCTGTAATTGGAGAAGGTGGCTACCTTCATTCCGAATGCTCCACAGAACATGGAGGTGATAGCTCCCACAAGGAAAGAGATGGTGCTGGAGAACCTGTTCATGTTGTCGACGCAGCAGTAGATGATGATGGCCATGACAACCATGAAAGTACAGATGATTTTGTACTCTGCATAGATGAAGGCGTTGGCACCCTATTTGATGATGGCTCCGATGGAGACGGGGTCGTAATGGACCACGAGCTTTTAATCTTCCTAGCCACCTGACTTTTCGGAGAGGGAGCGGCACTCGATATTTTTGAGTTATCTGTAGTTGTAGAAGGCCCAGATAAGTCCAGCGATGCCTGAGATAAATACAAGACTCACAATAAACATAATTTAATATTAATGATATTATTTTTGATCAATTTATAATTCGAATAACTCTTTGTTTGAACTTACACCACAAGCTCCCAAAAAAATATTTGTTGCATTTATCAGTTACATTATAATATTGAATACCCATTGTTGATAGGAATATAATACTGCTTAGATTGAAGGATAGTTATGACAGAAAATTCTGAAGCCAAGTTCAGAACGGCTAAAGACATGGATCGATAACTACACATTCCCGACTTGGGCCTCAAGACATTCGTCGACTTCCTGAGGGTGGGATGCACCAAAAATTCGACCTTTGTTCCATGCGGATGTTTGAGGGATTAGATCTAATACAACAAAGCATACGAAAGAGCCTTTAAATCTCTCAGTCGTTAGGAAAAGATCTATCACTACTATCGAGTGGTCGTTTTGCTAAAGAGCTGCCTCGAAGGAGAACCAACAAATATTGAAATTGAACGACTTGAAGAAGGACCAAAAGATGTGACACTAAACATTTTCAATGAGAAAGAGAAAGCATGGGAGACTCGAGCAGTCACAATAGACTGGAGCAAGAAGTCAATGAATTTTAAGCAAGGAGGATAGGTATTGAACTTCAGCTATTACTTGCTAAGAAATTCAAGCAAAAAAGATAGAAAGGCCTTTGCTTTGGAGTCAACTGAAAACTTCCAAAAGCCAACCACTCTAAGAGTAAGCAATCACAAGGAGACTCCTGAAGTACTCAGAGAGCTGTTGGAAAAGTTAATAATGGGAGCAATCAGAGACTATTTTGTCAAAACCTTATCAGAAATTGGAAAACTTCCAACTGTTAAGTCCCAGATCATCAGTGAGATGAAAATGTCCAAGACCCCTTCCAATAAGGAAGGTAGTATTCGAACTTCAGACAAAATAGGCTCAGGAATATAATTAGGATCTATGCCTATCAGCTTCATGAAGAAAAAGAGCATCAACTCGCCCACTCGCAGAAAAACATAAAAATAAAATAAGAGAAACAGTATAATCACATTGCTTGAAGATAACAGTGGCTTTAATGAAAACTCAAAAGGAGTTTATTATCATATCAACGATAATCGGGTCAGAAAAATGTTCAAAATAAAGGAAGAATAGTACAAAATACCTCTTGAATGGTTCAGCGATAACCTGATGACACCCTCAGGATTCAGAAATTGGAAAAAATGTTTGCGAGAGGTCAGGACTCTTGGTTAAGCTCGTTCGTTGATGGGTTAAAAAATATTTTATTAGGCCCATTAGTTTAAAGAGAAGATCGGGCAGGCTTATCTTTACAGAAGAGAGAAGTATCAGACATCTCCCGATACAATATATTTCTTTGATTATTCAGTTGCTAACCCTCATCCTTCTCAATTTCCTGAACTGGAAACTCCCAGCAAAATTGAGTATGTGGTGTGGAAATTTGACAGGGTATCTCAGGGCCTGATAATTACTGTTGAGGGAAAGATAATGCACAGCAACGTAAAGCCTGGAACATTATCATTGAGCCTCAGTGACCAGTTTATCGGATAGATAAACAGGCTTTGCTCTGGAAGCTCAACACCATCTCTGTTGAATTGCATCAGCTTTGAAGAAGAATTTCTTTAACAGTGTATAAATGAATCAGCAAACGAAGATGATTTCTATTCGATAGTTGACTCTCGGGAGTACAGTTCATAGAGTTCGGTGGTTCCTTACTAGCACATTCCTACAAAATTGACTGAGCATCAGGTGGAATAAATGGTCGAAAAGCACGAGCATGATCACAGCAAATTGTATCTTAAGGTCAAACATCCACTTGTACCGTTACCAAAATCTTCAACTCCTGTCTTGAAAATGCCTAAAGTAATAGGGAAAAATCCTTTTCTTGAAGATGAGTTTAAACTTACCCCCAAAGGATAGCTTGTCTGCATAAATACAAAGAAGATAGATGCTCAGAAGGGCATTCTTGGCGAGCTGGCGAAGAGTTTTGGAAGAAATATTTTTGGGGGAAAGAGCATCATTAACATATCGATGCCTGTAAAGATATTTGCATATGAATCTCATCTATCTCTTCTCTGCAAAGCCTGCTGTTATGGACCGACCTTGCTTGAAAAAGCAGCTCAGGAACCAGATCCTGAGCTGAGGATGAAGTACATTGTTGGCTATGCTCTTGGCTCCAACAATGCCTATGTTCTGATGGATAAACCCTTTAACCCAATCTTGGGATAAACCTACAACTGTATCATCGACGGTTGTCCAGTCTATGGCTAGCAAATAAGCCATCACCCACCCATCAGTTCTATATTCATGAAGGGAAGGGGGTACACTGTATACGGCAGCCTTGAGAGTAAGGTCAGCCTCAGTATCAACTCAGCAACAGGCTCAAATGCTGGAGTTATGCACATATCCTTTGATTAGCACAATATCAAGAAAAATGTGGTGAAGCTGGTTTTTCCAGGTGTTGAGGTTGGCGGTGTGATGTGGGGTCAAAGAACTCTGAAAAATGTTGACAAAGCCCAGTATTTGGATGAAGAAAACCGTCTATTCCTTGAATTAAATTTTGCTAAACATAAAGGAATCACATAATTTTGCAAGTTCGAGAATGGGGTCGAAGGAAAACTATTGAAGTTGAAAGAAGGCGTTAGCATGTCAACTTTTCCACATATGAAGGTGGGCAAGAAGGATATTGAAAGAGAGTGTGGCCTTATTTGTGGCAAATGGAACTAATTTTTGCTGTATGAGCATGAAAACGTCATCAACTTTGCTGAGGAATATCCTCATCTTCCTGAAAAATATTCTGCTCCTCTCGAATCTGACGCATTCCTCAGAAAAGATCTCCTCCTGAGAATATAATAATAAATGTAGGAAGCTCAATTGGCCAAAGAGTAGCTGTAAGCTATTCAAAGAAACGATCGCAAACTTCGGTAAAAGCATGCCAAATAACATTGATGTATATAGTGTTCTATAATCGTATATCTACATGAACTGAGGCATATACCAGGCTACAAATGATTGAGGGCGGTTTTGGAAACTCAATCGCTCAAAAAAATATTCCCGTAATTTAAAAGATGTTATAATATTATAAATATGGCCCAGAGGAGCCCCGAAGATAAGATTAAAGCTGCCAAGGAAGTAGAAAAATAACTCAAGATTTAAGAAATATCGATCAAAAACTTTCTAGATTATTTGCGAGTAACGGCTTCCGATAAGTCCACCTTTGTGCCATGTGGCTGTATGAGGAGTCATCTAGAGGTCAGCCCATCGTTTCATCGAGCTTTCAAAACTTTCACATATGAAGAAAAGGCTGACTACTACTTTAAAATAGCTCAGGTGCTCAAAAGCTGTCTTGACGGATAATTTTAACTTGCCAATCTTGAAGACTAAGAGCCCAAGAGCGTGACTTTGAACTTTTTCAATGAAGAAGAAGGTACTTGGGAAATCAGGAGGGTCGATATTAACTATAGTTATAAAGGATTCATGTTCAAACATAGTCAGGAATAGATTGATATGCACTCCTATATACTCAGAAACTCTAAAAAAAAGGATCGGAAAAGTTTAGCTCTTGAATCCACATAAAACTTTCAAAAACCCATGACCATCAGGGTCAGTAACTATAAACAATCACTTTAGGAGCTCAGATCTCTGTTGTAAAAATTGATCCTGTCAGCGATAAAGTAGAATTTTATGAAAAAGCTGTCTCAATCAGGGAGACTCAAGCCCAAGTAGATAAGACTATCAAAGTAACCTGATAGGAGTGAAACTTCTATTATTCAGGTACCTAAGAAAGATCTTCATCTAAAGGAGGTCAGCTCGGCAAAAGTTGACAGAGAGAGCCCTTCTCCACCACCTCATTTTCCTGTCAGAGGAATTTAGTTTGAAAAGAAAAAAGCTATTTTGATGAACTCTTTAACTAATTATGCTAATTTGACATAGACTGCAAAGGGAGTCTACGTTGATCTGAAAGATAACAGAGTCAGGAAAATATTTTAAGTCAACGAGTAAGAGTATTCAATTCCTCTTGAATGGTTTGGGGATAACCTTATGACATCTTCTGGCTTCAGAAATTGGAAAAAAAGCCTTCGATAGGTCAGAACTATTGGAGAATCTCGTGAGTCGATGGGCGAAAAGGTTTTCTATGAGGTTCACCATTTCAAGGAAAATATTGATCTCGCTTACCTTTACCGACGAGAGAGGTACCAAGCTTCTCCGGATACTCTATATTTTTTCGATATTTCAGCAGCCAATCCTCGCCCTTCTCAATTTCCGGAACTGGAGACTCTCAATAAAATTGAGTATGTGGTGTGGAAGTTCGATAGGAGTTCACGAGGTCTAGTCATAACTGTTTAGGGAAAGATCAATCATACCAATTTCAAGCCTGGAACATTATCGCTGAGCCTCACTGACCAGTTTCTAGGTGACGTTGACAGACTTTGTTCTGGAAGTAGCTACACATTACCTGAGGATGCCTCTTTCAAGATTAACTCTGCCTTTTTTTAGGATCTCTATCTTTCTCAGTTCATGAATGAAGCCTTTAACGAAAATTAATTCTTCTCAATCATGATCACCCCTGAAGAAGATGAGGAGTAGATAAATGATGACAGTGTGATACTTCCTCCAGAAATACTCAGAAACTCAAATATGATTCGAGTCAAGTCAGGCGACGCCCCCTCAAGAGCTTCTGTCGAACCAGATACCTTCAAACATCCTGAACACTTGCTAAAATGGAGGCATCCTCAGGTTCCCCTTCCTCGTTCGGAACATCCCGTTTACAAATTTCCAGAAGTGGCTGGCAAAAATCCTTTTTGGTAAAATGAGTTCAAGTTCAACAGCAAGGGTGAAATGGTGTGTATAAATACAAAGAAGATGTAGGCTCAGAAAGGTGTCCTTTTAGCTTTGGCTAAGAGTGTGGGTCGAAATTTATTCAGTGGCAAGAGTATTCTCAATATATCAATGCCTGTAACGATATTCAGCTATGACTCTAATCTTTCCCTTCTGTGTAAATCCTTCTGCTATGGCCCTAAACTGCTGGAAAAAGCTTCTAAAGAAGCTGATCCTGAAGCTAGATTCAAATATGTAGTTGCTTTTGCTTTTGGCTGCACAAACTCTTACATCCAGATGGACAAACCCTTCAATCCAATCTTGGGGGAAACTTATCAGTGCCTCATTGATAATTGTCCAGTCTATGGTGAACAGACCAGCCATCACCCGCCAATCAGCTCTATTCTGATGAAAGGAAGAGGCTACACCGCCTATGGCTCTTTTGAGGCAAAAGTAAATCTGAGTCTCAACTCAGCCAAGGGATCAAACGAAGGAGTAACTTACATTTCTTTTGATGAGAATGACATGAAGAAAAAGATGATAAAATTCAATGTTCCTCCAGGTGAAGTTGGAGGCTTGATGTGGGGAGAGCGCACTTTGAGATGCGTTGACAGGACTCAATACCTAGACGAATAAAATAGGCTTTTCTTATAGCTAAAATTTGCAAAGCACAAAGGAATCACCTAGTTTTGTAAATTCTAGAACGGCATCGAAGGAAAGTTGGTCAAACTTAAGTCAGAAGTCGATTTATCGAAGTTCCCAGAGCTGAAGGTTGGCAAAAAATAAATCGAGTAGGAGCTGGGAATTTTTAGTGGAAAATGGACATAATTCCTGCTCTATGAAGGTGAACAAGTCTTCAATTATTGTTAAGAGTATCCGCATGTTCCAGAAAAATACCCTTGTAGTCTCGAATCAGATGCTTTCCTTCGAAAGGACCTTCTTCTTCGAATCTAAGAAAATCTTGAAGAAGCACAAACTGCCAAATAAGAGCTTGAAAACATCCAAAGAAACGATCGTAAATTGAGAGCAAAGTACAACGGCGGCCATGAACATTGAATGATTTTATCCTAAGAATGCCCAACTATAAATGTTCACTTTTAATGTCAAAACGATTATAAAAAATCAAAAGAAATAATGGGGTCCAGCAATGACCAGTGTTCTTACAACTTCAACACTGTTGATGAAGCTGATATGAGCAGCCCTTCCTATCAGATTATCAATGTTTCTACATATAAGCAATATTACTGTTCTGGAATGCAGAAGTTGACGTTGACCCTGATGATCTCGCCCTTGAACTTGGAGATCAAATTTTCAACCATCTTGCAGCACACGATTCCCTTATTTACCTGTTTCCTACAATCTAAAATACTATCCTCATGCTTTTGGATTCGAGCTGAGTAGTAAGGCACATAAAGATCTTGATGGGACCCAACAAAAACTAGTCGATTGAACCATTCCAGTCCCGGTTTTTCTGACAGCTTATAGAGGAAGGTCTCCTTGAGGTCAGAGTTATCCTGCATAGTCATTTGCTATATCGACGTACATTTTTTCATGGTGTTGATGAACCACAGCCCAGCATCGACGAGAGTGGAAGTGGAGTATAGGAAGCCAAGGTGTGGGCTAGAAAGGGTAATGAGGGAATGGAAGTAGTCTTTGTATTTTTTGAGTCGAGGCAAGGCTGTTCTAATAATGAGGCCTCCCATCGAGTGCCCAAGGAAGCATATTTGTGGAATGTCAGAATACTTTCCAACCTCATAGTCGACCTCAGCTGCAAGTCTTTGGCCCATTTATTCGATGTTTCCTTCTGTTCTGGCCTCATTGGATGTTGAAATGTATACCTTTATCCTGAAGTCATAGTACCTCCTCAACTATGATTTCAACTTTTCCATATCTAACCTACAAGCCCCCAGACCATGGACCATGATGACGAGAACTTACGCCGGAGCTTTGATCTTTTACGCTCCTTCAACTGTGGCTTGCTCTTCAAAGAAGATGGGTCTTTCGATGGTGAAGAAGCTGTCATCAAGGACAGTAAAAATGTTGGCTTCTTGTGTCTTAAAGTCTTTGAAGTATGATTTGTCCTGGTTTCTTAACTGGTATGCCAGCTTGTTCCTCATTTGCTCTTCATCACCGTACATGTCAACTTCCGAGTTTCCTTTGAATCTGATAACCGACTCTCCGACCCTCTACCTTACGTGCTGCATGTAATCTTCACTTTTGGTCAGGAAGTATTTTTCCCCCTCTTCTTTGAATAACATTCCAACTATTTCTCTCCATATTTGATAAATCTTCTGAGCATTCTAATGCAGCAATTTTTCATTCAAAGTCACCTTCTCCATTTTTAACTCCTTTGAAGTTGTATGAAATATTTTTCTCCTCCTTTTTTTTTACCCGATTTTCGGGTCGGTTTCAGGATAATCTTCATCTCCTTCTGTTTTTTGGTATTCAGGTGGAGGAGCAAATAATTTTTTCCTTTATCTTTTTTGAGCAACGATGGTCAACGGTATCATTTTGAGGGTCTTTGGTGCCTCCTTTGCCTTGACTTCTTTGATCTCCTCTGCTTCCTTATAAATTTAATCCTCCTCTTTGTCGAGTCTTTCAGGAAAAAAGCAAGTAACCTCGGGTTATTTCCCAGTAAACTCATGATAATTTTTAGCAATTACGTGAAAAGAGTTATTACCTTCCCCACTCAGGTAGTCTGCAATTTAGTCGATTTTCCATTTACTATATCGCTCTGCATAAGCCTTGAGATCAATGGCATTATCCTGATCCGAAAAGAACTCATACTTATAGACACAGCTGTGAATAGTTCCCACCATCTGAGAGGGCGCTCCATCGTAGAAGTTAAGTTCGAGATAAGAGTGGAAGGAGCGCTGATTGATACTGCATACACATTCGGAGACCACCTTGCTTTTGTTGTAGTCAATGTGTATCAGCTCGGCCACCAGCTTTATGTTGCAAATGTCCTCTCGGGCTTGGTAAAGAGGACTGTTCAGTTTGAAAATGCATATCTCGTTGAGTTCGGCCTAGATGAGAGGACGGGTACATTCATGCCTGCTTTGAGGAAAAACATTCGGGTGGAGTAATACCCCTCATCAAACTCGCTTCGATTTTCATGCTTTCCTGGCTATTTTTAGAGAAGATTGAAGGGAGTGGCGGGGTTGTTCTTGATGGGGTTGATTTCATGGATAGCGATGCGCAGAATGAACCTTCCGGAGGTGATGCCTGTGAGGTTTCTGACCATTTTGAGGTGCACTGCTATCTCCTGGTTGGCGATGATCATCTACTTTATATAAATTATAGCATCAGACAGCATACATCAGATGACCAGCAAACAAAAGCAGCTCTTCAACATCAATGTGGTGGCTCCCAATAAGATTAAAGTTGCTGCCTTGCATCCCAAAAAATAATGGGTGGCTCTGATCACCACTACCAATTCCTTCTACCTCTGGAACTATCGCAACAAAACCCTCATCAAAAGCTTCAATTGCAACACTCTTGATGACTCTAAAAATTTTGATATAAGGGAGATGGTCTTCTTTGACAGGTTTAGCCTGCCATACAGCATTTCTAATCCTATTAGAGCTAACATCATCTTTGTCAG
>Ga0100378_1001481_pt1 | contig 24697 bp, 23 predicted proteins | sample CryGeymeta201502_FD_81535 | JGI IMG/M metagenome (GOLD analysis project Ga0100378, IMG submission 81535) | Groundwater microbial communities from Crystal Geyser aquifers in Utah, USA - Crystal Geyser metaG 2015-02 | ecosystem: Environmental > Aquatic > Deep subsurface > Groundwater | place: USA... | reverse complement strand
TGGTTACTAGCCCAACCAGTAGTGCTAGTTCAGCTTCAACGTCTAGCGCTGGTTCAGGCTCTGCCAGTTCAAATTCAAATCTAGCATCTTCCAGCGCGTCAAGCGCCAATTCGGTAGTTGCTGGTGAAAATGCGTCAGCCACGACTTCATCATTTGCCTCAAGTGGAAATAGTCAAGCTAGCGCGTTGTCAGCTACCTCCACCGGTAAGGTAATAGCCAAGGCGAATGCTGGCAAAAGCGTAGCCAAAGCTGGAGTTAAAACTGAAGCTAAAATTAGCGCGCCAACCAAGGCAGTAGCCAAAGCAACCACTGAAACTAAAATACTCCCTCAAACAGGACCGGTAAGTGTTGCCATAACATCAGCTTTTGCCTCAATCGCTAGTATATTTGGAATCAGAAAACGCAAAGACCAAATGTTGGTTCAAGCGATATTAAATTAAATCTTCCCCGAGCAACCTGCGCTTATAAAATAATAGCAGGTAAAAGAGGGGGAATGCCAAAAAGGGCGCGCACGCGTCCTTTTTGGTTGAAAATCGCCAGCCAAATTGATAGAATGAAATTATATGGACGAGACTAAAAAACAACAACTTGGCAAGCTTCTCAAAATCGACGAAAAAAAGTTACAAATTTTAGCGATCGAACAACAAATGAGTCAGCCAGATTTTTGGGCGGATCATATTCAGGCAAATGAAATAGTCCAGAATTTATCATCAATCAAAAAAATTGTCATTGATTTTGAAAATGCCAAGACAACGGAAGAAATAGCCAAGCTTGAAATACTGATTTTGTTAAATCAAAAATACGATCAGCGCAATGCGATTTTAACCATTCACGCGGGCGCCGGTGGCACCGAGGCGCAGGATTGGGGCGAAATGTTGTTTCGGATGTACGAACGATATTCGGAAAAAATGAGCTATCAGCCACAAATTATTCAAATTTCACAAGGCGAGGAAGCAGGGATAAAAAGCGCTACCTTATTAGTTAAAGGCGAAAATGCTTTTGGATTTTTGAAAGCTGAAGCAGGCGTTCACCGACTAGTTCGCTTGTCGCCGTTTGACGCAGACAAAGCGCGCCATACTTCGTTTGCGTTGGTTGAGGTTATCCCTGAAATTTCCACTAAAGATATTGAAGCAGTGCCAGATAAAGATTTACGGATAGATGTTTATCACGCTCAAGGACACGGCGGGCAATCGGTCAATACCACAGACAGCGCGGTGCGTATCACGCATATTCCGACAAACACAGTGGTTACTTGCCAAAACGAAAGAAGCCAGACTCAAAACAAAGAGTTAGCAATGAAATTGCTTATTGCCAAACTAAACGATTTGAAAATGCGCGAGCGTAAGGAACATTTAGCTGATTTGCGGGGTGAATATTTAAAAGCTGAGTGGGGGAGCCAGATCCGTTCGTATGTTCTTCACCCCTATCAAATGGTCAAAGATCATCGGACGGGTTTTGAATCAAATGATCCTAAAAAAGTGTTGGATGGAGAATTGCAGGATTTTATCGAAAGTTATTTAAGGTCTCAAAAGTCATTGCAGTATTAACGAAAAAATGGTATTATTTGATAAAAGAATTTTAAACTTTGGATTGTCATTTTTAATTTTTAATTTTAAGATTTACATTTGACGACCGAAGGGAGGAACATGCTCGATAAAATGAAGCAGTTATATCAACTGCAAAAACAAGCTAAAACCGTGCAAAAAGAATTACGCGACACAGAGATAGAAGCCAAGAGCGCTGACGGTGAAATTTTAGTGGTGGTCAACGGAGAACAAAAAATTGTTGAGATAAAAATAGGAGAAAATTATTTAAGCGCTGATAAAAAATCAGAATTGGAGAGCGCGCTACTTAAAGTGGCGCAAGAAGCGTCAGAAAAAGCCCAGCAAATCGCGGCAGAAAAGTCCAAAGATATGATGAAGGGCATGGGGCTGAATATTCCCGGGCTGTGATTTTTGTCGAGACTAAATAATTTCCAACGTTGCTTTAACAGACGCGTTAGTCGTATTGATGTATTTTACATCAGTATATTTTAAGTTAAACGGCGTCAAAAATTTATCTACCCAAGAGGGAGCAAGCCCTAGAGCACATATTACTTTGGCAACAAATTTCAAACCGTTGCCTCATTTTTCCGGATAACGACCGGAAATTTTTTGGGTAAAAGCGACATTCAAAGTATCCCCATCGGATTTTATCTCGGTTTATATTTTATCAAAATCAGTCACCCTTGACAAGCTGGGGGGGGCTTATAATGGAATTAGATATGAAATGTTTGAATTTTAAAAAAATTTAATAAAGCCCCTTGAAAATCAGGGGAGGAAGGAGAACAAAATGGAGCGAGGAACTAAAGAACACGAGCCGAAAGAAGAAGCAGGTAGGGAAAATGCAGGTGCATTGGTATGGTCAAGTGGTTATCAAGAAGAGATTAAAAGTCGAGGTCATTTAGAAAAGAAAGGTGCTACCACTGATTATTTTAGCGCAGAAAGAGCCGAAAAAGCTGGAGAGAAAGTTATAAAAGTTAACGTAAATGTTGGAATAAAGTTGCCAGAAGGGAATTTATTTTTTGAACCTCACCATTCATTACACAATGCTGTTTATCAAGAACAGGGCGAAATCGCTAGTTTAGTTATCGCAAAATTAAAAGAAGAGAATCCTGAATTAGTTAATGATTTATCAAAATTTGAGGGAAACAAAAATAAACTTTGGGATATGTGTAAGAATACAGCTATACAAGGGAAAGAAAGAGAAAAAGGTGAAAATTATGATGCAGGGGAAGCAGAAAGGTTACTTAAAGAAATGGACGATATTTTAGAAAAATATGGTTATAGAAATAGAGGTGAATATACACACGAGAGAGAAATACTTGTTGACGAGTTTGCTAAGCGTGGCGATAAAATCGATTAAGCCATAAAAATACTTTATTATATTTAAGCCCGAATTATGCCCGCCGAAAGGCGGGCTTTTGAACGATTTATTATGATTTGATTTTTTTTACTTTTGTAACCCCAAGAGTTTCGAAGGTTGGGGTTTATTTTGATTTTTTGAATTTTTAGCTAAAATTTGCTAAAATGTGTTTATGATTAAGAAATTTTTAATTGTCGGGCTAGGGAACCCAGGGAAAAAGTATGAAAAAACGCGCCACAATGCCGGACGGTGGGCGATAGAGATTTTGGAAAAAGAAAATTTGGGTGATAATATTTTATATTTTACGCCTGCTTCGTTTATGAATAATTCTGGGCAAGCGGTGGCGAATATGGTTAAAAAAAATGGTATTGCAACCGATCGGATTTTGATTATTCACGATGATGTTGATATTCCGATTGGCGAGTATAAAATCCAAAAAGGGGTAAGTAGCGCCGGACACAATGGTGTAAAGTCAGTAATTGACGCGCTGGGCACAGCTGATTTTTGGCGTTTGCGCATCGGCATCGGACGACCGCCACTTGGCAAAACCACAGAGGATTTTGTGTTGGAATGGACAAACAAGGTAGATTATGATAAAATTATTTCGGTTTTAAAAAGCAATGAAGTGGCAGAAAAGTTAATAGAGCTAATAAACGATGCAAATTATTAAAATATCACCCCAATCAGAATATGGGAAAATAGCGAATCAAGCGAAAAGAATTGGCTATTTGATAATGCTGGGCGGATTAGTTATTTTTTTTACCGGACTGGCGATTGCCTATTCAACACTAAAAGCGCTAGGAATTATTGGTTTGATTCCGAGTATGATCGGCATTATTATTATGCTACCGGGATTTGGCTTGATTGTTTGGGGGTATAAAATGGTGAAAGTAATTATTAAGTTAAATAATAACCCAAAACATAAAACATAAAATTTACTTGTGGGAGGTCGCTTCATTGGTGACCGCTTGAACCACGAAAGGAAAATATGAAAAAAGAAAAAAAAGACACAGGGAAAAGCGTGGCAAGCATTGAGGAAACGATGCGACTCTTAGATGAAAAAATGGCAGAGTCTAGTTCGGAGAAAAAAACCGAAAAAGTGGAGGTTAAGAAAGTCGTTAAAAGCGCTAAATCAAAATACAAAAAAGTTCGCAGTCACCGTTATGTAAATTTAAAGAAATATACCGAGCGAAAAGAGCTGGTGATTGGCGAGGCTGTTAAGCAAGCTAAAGCATTGGCATCAGCCAAGTTTGACGAAACTCTTGAAATTCATATAAAATTAATAATTAAAAAAGGAGATAATCCGTTTCGCGAAACAATTGTAATGCTGGGCGGGTTGGTTAAAAAACCACGCGTAGCAATTCTTACAGCGGAAAAAATAGAGGAAATCAAAAAAGGCAAGATTGATTTTGATACAGCGATCGCGCGTCCTGAAATGATGGGTAAAATCGCTGAAGTAGCGCGAATTTTAGGACCAAAAGGTTTGATGCCCAACCCCAAACTTGGCACAATTACTGAAAATCTCGAGGAAGTCAAGCAGAAATTGGAAAACAGCATCAAAGAAATTAAAGCTGACAGCCGTGGCATCATACACGCAAGTATCGGCAAAGTTAGCTGGGATGATAAAAAAATCATTGGCAATGCGGAAGCGATTTTAGGGAAAATTAATCGAGTGAAAATAGAAAAAGTAATTGTGTCCTCCACTATGGGGGTTGGTATTCGCGTGAAAATTTGACAAGCGCCTCTTTTTTTTAGTATAATTATTTACGGCATCTAGTGGCAGTGCCAAATTTTGCCCAAAAGGAGGGATGTTTACGTATAATGAGCTTTTGTTGTAAGAACCGGGGGGCGTAGCCTTCGCATAGCCAAGAGAGAAGGCAAAGCGAAGGTCGTGACTTATCTGCCAAGGTTTGTGAGGCACAACCTTTGCATTTCCTTGGCAGATACACTTTCTTGACAAAATATCTCCAATAACATATAATCAAAGTATTCCGTAGATGGCAGGAATTGCTCTGTTACAAAAGCGTATTTGACAGCAGTTCCGTAAAGCAGGGTTTGGAAATCAGATATTACAAATTGGAAAGTGGTTCAAACCATAATCTAAATTATAAATTTTGAAATTCAAACCCGTAAGGCTTTCCTAGGAAATTACCCAAGAGCTACAATAGTATTGATTAAGTAATTTTTTAAATCTGCGGAAATCCGCAGTTTTTGATTTTAATACAAAACAAAGTTTATGCAATTAAACAAAGATCAAAAAATACAACTAGTGAAAAAGTTGACCCAAAAAGCCAAAGACGCTAAGTCAATTTTGATAATGGGTTTCAAGGGTACGAAAAATGCAGATTTGCAAGCGCTACGCAAAAAACTCAGGGAAAACAAAATTGAAATGAGTGTGGTGAAAAATTCGCTTCTTAGGCGAGTAATGGAAAATGTTGGCTTTGAATTAACCAAAGAAAACACCCAAGTTCCCCTAGCGATAATTTTTAGCTTGGAAGATGAAATCGCGCCAGCTAAAATTGTAGTTGACGCGTCAAGGGAAAATCAAAATGTTATTCCAATTTCCGGTATTTTTGAAGGCAAGGTGGTTGACGCGCGATATATCGCCGAGCTGGCAAAATTATCTTCGCGCGATGAACTATATACCAAATTAGTTGCCACGATCAAGGGTCCGATTACGAGAATGCAAAACGTTTTGCGTTATAATCTAGCAACTCTAGTGACGGTATTGAATAATAAAATTAAGCAATAATTTAAAAAAGAATTAGATTAATTATAGAAAGGAAAATATGTCTGATGATAAAAAAGTTGAGAAAAAAGAATTTCAAAAAGCAGTTTCGGGCGCGTTTGCTGAAATTGTAGAGAAACTAGAAAAATTAACTGTCAAGGAATTGGCTGATTTAGTTAAGGATCTTGAAGATCGTTGGGGAGTTTCAAGCGTGCCAATGGCAGCGACTGGCGCAGTGGCGCAAACTGGCGAAATTGCTCAGGTAGATGAAAAAAGCGAATTCACTATTCATCTAGTTGACGCTGGCAGCCAAAAAATTGCGGTTATCAAAGCAGTGCGCGAAGTAAGACCAGATTTAGGGCTGAAAGAAGCTAAGGATTTGGTTGATGGCGCGCCTAAAGAAGTAAAAGCCAATGTCCCCAAAGCCGAAGCAGAAGAAGCCAAGAAAAAGCTGGAAACAGCCGGAGCTAAGGTTGAATTAAAATAATTTTAATTCAAAAGCACGTTTTGGGGCGGGCTCTATAGAGAATTTTGAAGTTGAATTTTAGAATTTAAAGTATAATTTTTTGAAAATTTGAAATTTAGGCAATATTTTAAGTTTATGAAAAGTAAAAAAATTGAAAAAAATTGTTTGAGGATTGTTAATAAAAAAATAAATTTGCCTTGTTTTATGCCTTGCGCCACTCGCGGAGTGGTGCGGGCGGTCTCGTTTGACGAAATCAAGAAAATTGGTTTTCAGATGGTGCTCGTCAATGCTTACCACTTGTATCTTACCCCAGGGCTGAAAGTGATTAGGGCAATGGGCGGTCTGCATAAGTTTATGGGTTGGGACGGAGCGATTTTATGCGATAGTGGCGGGTTTCAAGTTTTTTCCTTGAAGCCAAAACTAACTAGCGAAGGTGTGAAATTTCAATCGCATATTGACGGCTCGACGCATTTTTTTTCACCAGAGAAAGTTTGGGAAATAAATATGGCGCTTGGAACTAACATTGCGATGCCACTTGACGATTGTCCGCCTGGCACCGCCACAAAAAAACGGGTGGCTGAGTCAGTTGAAAGAACTCATCGGTGGCTTTTGAAAACTATTGACGCAAAAGATAATCAAAAGGGAAATAAACCAAAATTATTTGGCATCGTGCAGGGCGGAATTTATCCAGATTTAAGAAAAAAATCAGCAGATTTTGTAAGTGAGCTTTATAAAAAAGGAAAAATTGACGGAATTGCGGTAGGGGGCGTGGCAGTGGGCGAACAAAAAACGAAAATAAAGCAGGTAATTTGCTGGACGAGCCGTTGGCTTCCCCAGGACGCGCCTAAATATTTGATGGGTATTGGCGAGCCAGAAGATATTATTTACGCGGTTAAATATGGCTTTCAAATGTTTGATTGCGTTTTGCCGACAAGATTGGGAAGGCACGGGATCGCTTACACTCAATTTCAATCCTTAAACCTCAAATTTCAAAATAATAATCAAAAGCTGAATAATTTTCAGTTTCACAAATTAGATCTCGGAAAAAGTAAATTTAAAACTGACAAAAAGTGGGCGTATTTGCACCACCTAATCCGTTTGAAAGAAATTGAAGGGCTAAGAATTTGCTCTCTCAATAATTTGAATATTTATCACGCGCTAATGGAGGAGCTAGCAAAAATTACCTAACCTGTGTGCCTTTTTGTTGCATTGTAAAAAAAGTGTTATAATATATTTATGAATACAACAACATCGCCAAATCCTTTAAATAAGGTGAAAGTTGGAAGTTTTAGAGAAACAAATAAAGAGTCGGAAAATAATACGATTAGCCAAGCAGGGGTTCCTGTTGGGGCGCAACCAGCAAGTATTGACACAACAGAAACTATTCTCACGACCCAAAACCAAATTTCAGCCACCCAAACCGAGCGACCCGATCTGTCGGAGAAAAAAAACGAGGAGCAGCTAGCTCGAGCGATTCAAGACGAAACACAAAAACGAGCCACGCGCGAGGACGACATTATGTCGCTTGATTTAAAAGACGCTTCCGCTCTTTTAGCCAGCGATTTTGTTAAAATATTATTACAGGCGCAAAACGACCACCAAGAAGAATCTAGTGACACGACTTACGCAAGCGAACCTGATGACCAAAAACATTAAACCTGAAAATGCATAAGTCGTAAATCTATTGAATAACAATCTAACAAAGAGGGAATGCTCATAGCTATCATTATCGCATTATTAGTTCTGTCTGCTTCGTATATTATTTTTCGTATTGTAATAAGCCACCAAAAAGCCGTAGCCAAAGAAAAGCGAATTTTAAATACAGTTGTTTTTAAAGTGCTAGTTCCGCGCGAATCCTCTCGGCGCGAAGACACTACCAATGAACGCGAGCCACAAGACTTTCGCGAGGCGCTTGGACCGGCTGATCAATTTTTTGCTTCGCTTTCGTCGCAGCTAAACAGGGATTTTAGACGCAAGATTACTGGCGACGAGGATTATTTCACTTTTGAGATTGTAAGCCAAAAAAACGAAATCAATTTTTACATTGCTTGCTCTAAAAATTTAATGACAATGCTTGAGTATCAAGTCCAATCTTTTTATCCTAACGCTCAGCTAGAGCGAATAATTGGACATAATATCTTTGAGTCAGGGCAGGGGAGTGTGTCTAGTGCTGAAATGACGCTTACTCGCCGATTTATTTTTCCCATCAAAACATATCGCCAGCTAGACAGCGACCCGCTTAACAATATCACCAACACAATGAGCAAGCTGGGCGAAAACTCTTCGGCTTCAGTGCAAATAATTGTCAAACCAATTTCCAATGCTTGGCGCGCGGCTCCGACCAGCGCTGCCAAACAAGTGATGGAAGGCAAGACTAATTATATGTATGGCAGGTGGAAAGCGCGCGCTGCCAACAGCATCGCCCAAGGCATTACCGACACTTTGTCGCAAAGCTCTAAATTAAAAAACCCCAACAACCCGAATTTTGATAGCCAAGGCAACAAAGATCTCCGTCAAACTCCGGCTCAGGAAGAGTTGATGCGCGCGTTTTCAGAAAAATCATCCAAGCCGGGTTTTCAAGTTTTGGTTAGAATTGTGGCAGTTTCGTCAGATGAAAAAAATGCCCAGCTTGTGCGCGATAATATCATCAGCGCGTTTGGTCAATACAATGTGCCTAATTTAAATAGTTTTAAAGTTAAAAGCGAGAGAGAGGGGACTGCAATAATCAAAGATTATATTTTGCGCAATATGAGCTGGGGTGTGATATTTAATTCAGAAGAAGTTGCATCGCTATGGCATTTGCCCAACCGTTACACCACTACGCCCAATATCCGCTGGATGCAGTCGCGCAATTTACCTCCGCCACTCAACTTGCCAGTAGAAGGCGTGGTGATTGGAAAAAGTTTTTATCGGGGAGAAGAAAAAACAGTGCGTTTTAATAAAGACGATCGCCGCCGTCATATGTTTATGATTGGAAAAACTGGCGTGGGTAAAACTACTCTGTTTGAAAATATGTTGTTGGACGATATCAGCCGAGGCAATGGGGTGTGTTTTATTGATCCACTCGGCGACGCGATTGAAACAATGCTGAAAAAAATTCCAGCTGAAAGGGTAAAAGATGTAATTTTGTTTGACCCGTCAGACACGCAGTATCCTATGGGACTCAATCTTTTAGATTGGAAACGACCAGAAGAAAAAGATTTTTTAATTGCTGAATGGCTGGAGATTTTTTACAAATTATTTGATCCTGGCAGAACCGGTATCGTCGGTCCGCAGTTTGAACATTGGGGTAGAAATGCCGCGCTTTCGGTGATGAGTTTGCCTGAGGGCGGGACACTCATCGATATTCCACGGATGGTGACTGATGATGAGTTTCGCGAAAAAGTTTTAAAATATGTTAAAGATCCAATGGTGACAGCTTTTTGGGAAAAGCAACTAGCCAAAACCGCTGATTTTCACAAGTCGGAAATGTATAATTATTTTATTTCAAAATTCGGACGGTTTATGACCAACGAGCTGATGCGTAATATCATTGGGCAAACCAAAAGCGCGATTGATTTTCGGCGGGTGATGGACGAGGGCAAGATATTGTTGATAAATTTGTCCAAAGGCAAAATAGGGGAGATGAATTCGTATCTCCTTGGAATGGTGATTATTTCAAAATTGCAGGCTGCGGCTTTTTCGCGAGCTGATACTCCTGAGGCAGAGAGGCGCGATTTTTATCTGTATGTTGATGAATTCCAAAATTTTACCACAGATTCGTTTGCCACGATTTTATCCGAAGCCAGAAAATATCGCTTGAGTTTAAATATCACCAATCAATACATTGCTCAACTGACAGAAAAAATTCGCGACGCGGTAATCGGCAACGCTGGCACAATGATCGCTTACCGCATCGGCGCGTCTGACGCTGAATTTATGGCAAAGGAATTTCCCGGGGTGACGATTGACGATTTGGTTAATTTGGATCGCTTTCATATGTATATCAAATTGCTTGTTGGGCTTACGCCGTCCAAACCATTTTCAATGATTGGAATTAAAAATGAAGCCGTAGAAAACAAAGCAGTGGCAGAGGCGATAAGACAAAATTGTCGGGTGACATTAGCCAAGCCTCGGGCAGTGATTGAAAAGGAGATTGTCAGTCGTGGAAGCGAGGTAGTAAAAACAGCGCCCGCGCCTGAGCCAATAGCAGGGTTAAGGCAGAGCTGAAAAAAAGATGTAAGAATATAGATTTAAGATTTTAAAATAAATTAAAATAATTTATGGAAAAAAAGGATACCAAGGAAGAGTTAAATTTTGAACGAATTTTTAGCCAAATAGACAACGCGTGCAGTGCGCTTCTTTGCCTAAAAAAAGAATTATTTGATTATTGGTGGAAGGAAAATGGTTGTGATATCTCCAAAAGTAGAAGCAAAAATATTGAAGGCGAATTTGACGGCAAGTGCTTAATGACAGGGGACCGGCGGTATCCAGTGCCGGAAAATTATTTGTCAAAAAGTAAATTAGTGGTAGGGGACAAGTTAAAATTGACGATTGAAAAAGACGGACATTTTAATTACAAGCAAATTGGCCCGGTTGAACGAAAAAAAATGGTTGGTAAATTACAAGAAATCAACAAGCAGTATTTTGCGCAAGTAAAAAAAAGACTATACGAAATACCAAGGGCGGCTGTTACATATTTAAAAGCTAAACCAGGCGACTACGTGACGATTATTGTGCCTGAGGATAAACTGTCACGGTTCGCCGCGCTTGTCAATATAATTAAATAAAAAATGCTAATTGGAATTTTAACAGCGATATTATTAGTAGCGATTATTTTGGCGATTTATTTAATTGTTTCTTTAAGTCGTGACAAGCAAAACATTGGTGAACAAGAGAAACAAGAAGGAACACTGCTTGAAATTCTAGTGCCAAGAAATAATGAAAAAGGACCGCTACAAGCAGAAAATATGTTTGCAGCACTTCATGGGATATTAGATCAAAGCAAGTCCGAGCAGGACCATATTAGTTTTGAAATTAATTCCAAAGATAAATATATTTTATTTTATTGTTGGGCGCCTAATCATTTAAAAGATTTTGTTGAAGGACAAATTTACGCGCAATACCCGACAGTTGAGATTAAAGAAGCTTCAGAAGATATTTCGTTGAATGTACCAAGTGATATGATTGCGATCGGCACAACGCTTGAATTAAATAAAAATGAAGTATTTCCGATCAAAACTTTTTTAAATTTTGAAGTTGATCCTCTGTCTTCTATCACTGGCGTTTTATCAAAAGTTAATGGTCGTCAACAAATTTGGATTCAAGTAATGATTAAGCCTGTATCTGACGAGTGGCAACAAAAAGGCATCAAATACGTGAATGCGATTAGAAATGGTGAAAGCACAGAAAAGCTCAGTTTAAGCCAAAAAGTAATATCAGGCGCTTACGATTTAACCAAGGAAGTAATCAAATCAGCTACCACCATCACCCCCTCAGAGACAAAAAACGATGGCGCGGGAGAGATCAGATTATCTGGTCCAGAAGAAGCTGGTCTAGCTGGAATCGAACAAAAAGTGACTAAGCTTGGTTATGAAACAAAAATTCGCATTGTGGCAGTCGCGGAAGACGAGCAAACTGCGCGGACAAAATTACAAGGAGTGGTAAGCGCGTTTAAACAATTTAATGCTACTAATATCAATGGTTTTTCAATCAAGGAAGTTTTAATGCAAGACGATATTGTTTATAAATATCGAAATAGAGCTTTTTCAAAGCCGGGTTATATTTTAAATATTGAAGAAATTGCTTCTATTTTTCACCTTCCTCATGTGAGTGTTGAAACCCCCTCTATTGCTTGGGCAGGGTCAAAAAAGGGCGAGCCACCGTCAAATTTACCGGTTGAAGGCTCGGTTGACGAAGTTGATTTGACAATGTTCGGGCAAACAAATTTTAGAAATTATCAGCAGAAATTTGGAATTAAAACTAGCGATCGTAGGTTGCATTTTTATGCTATCGGGAAAACGGGTACTGGAAAATCAACAATGCTTGAAAATATGATTATTGATGATATTTTAGAGGGGAGGGGAGTGGCGGTGGTTGATCCGCATGGTGATTTAATCGAGCATGTGTTGGATTTTATACCCGAAAAAAGAATTCAAGATGTGGTTTATTTTGCGCCAGCTGACAGAGAGTTTCCAATTGGTTTTAATATCCTGGAGACAGTGGATGAAGATTTAAGGGGAATTGTTGCTTCAGGCGTGGTTGGTATATTTAAAAAGATATTTGGCGAATCATGGGGACCCCGACTGGAATATATTTTACGCAACGCAGTATTATCTCTTCTTGATTACCCAGAGGCAACAATGTTAGGAATCACTAAAGTTTTGGTTGATAAAGTTTATCGCAAGAAAGTTGTTGATAATGTTAAAGATCCGGTAATTAAGGATTTTTGGGTCAATGAATTTGAACAATATGATAATAAATTTCGCACCGAAGCTGTTGCTCCGATTCAGAATAAAGTTGGTCAATTTTTGTCTAGCTCAACAATCAGAAACATAGTTGGTCAGCCGAAATCAACGATTGATTTGAGCGAGATTATGGACAATAAACGGATTTTATTAGTTGATTTAGCGGTAGGAAAAGTGGGGGAAGATGTGTCAGCGCTTTTAGGCGCGATGATGATTACCAAGATTCAATTGTCAGCTATGCAACGAGCCAATATTCCAGAGGAGCAAAGGCAAGATTTTTATTTATATGTTGACGAATTTCAAAATTTTGCTACCGAATCTTTTGCCACAATTTTATCTGAAGCGCGAAAATACCGATTAAGTTTAATTATGACTAACCAGTATATTGCGCAAATGCCGGAAGTAGTGCGCGACGCGGTGTTTGGCAATATCGGGACACTGACTAGCTTTCGCGTAGGGGCAACTGACGCTGCTTTTTTGGTCAAAGAGTTTGAGCCAGTTTTTGACGCCAACGATTTAGTTAATTTGGACAACTATCATATTTATACTAAAATGGCAATCAATGGCGTGACTAGTAATGCTTTTTCAGCTAAAACTTTAGTGCCAAAAACTGAACGTTTTCCGCACAGAAACGATATTGTTAAATATTCGCACGATCATTATTCTAAAAGCAGAAACGAGGTGGAAAGCAAAATGATTGAGTGGCAAAATAGTTTGACAATTGAGGGAGTTGGGGAACACAAAAAAGAAACGCAAGTCGGGCAGGAGAGGGCGGAAAAAATTAAAGAACTGGGGTATAAAAAAATTAAAAGTTTAACTGGCAAGTCGTGGTATATAAAGGAATCTCAAAATTTAAAACCTAAAAACCAAAATATTAAAATAAATATTGCCACACAAGTGAACGAGAGAACTAAGGAAGAGGGGAGGCAGGATAAAATAGAAGGTATAAGCACAATTCAAAGCAGGGGAGAGGAAAGCAATGTATATTATAGCGAAAAAAAATCAGACAAACCGCAAATCAAAGAAGACGCGGACGCGCTAGAGAAGTTGGAGGAAGCTAGTTAATTCTATAGAATTGAATACTCTAAACATTAGAAAATTGATGCCACTTGGTTTTTAAATAAAATGCTCTAATTGTGAACCCGTTACAAACCTGTTATTTTTTGGGGGAGTGGTGTTTTGGCGGGGGAGTAGATGAACAAAACAAAAATTAATAATAAAAGCTAAAAAGTGGATCAGCCAGCAGGAGAGGCAGAAGAGGCGCAATATATGTTTATTATAAATTATTATAAATTTATATGGAATACAAAAATATCAAAAATAAACTATTTATGAAGCACAAAAATTGAGTCAAGTATTAAAGTTATTAAAGTCGCACAATGTAGCTTTTACGACATTATTTATATGAAAAGAATAAAATAAAATTAATATCACACTAATATCACGATGTATATGTGATTATAACAACCATTGGCTAGCTCTGTTGTATCGCTGATTTCTCGCTGATTTCCTGCTCAGCTCTCTTTTTCCCTAATGTTTTTGCCAATACCCAATATCTCATCGTGCCAATGTTGGAGAAAATTCTGAGCGTAAATACAATAATTACTGCTAAGTATAAATCCAAGCTCAATTTATCGCCAAGATATGTGATAGCAACAGCGAGTATCATATTGGTTAAAAGCCCGGATAAAAAAATCGTATGATTATATTTATGTTGTAGATCTGCGCGCATAGCGCCAAAAACCGAGTCTAAGATACCCAAGATTCCGATCGCTGTGTAGCGGGTAAATTCCACTGGAATTTCGTATGGCATCCATACGCCAGCGCCAATGCCGATCAATAGTCCGACTAAAGCAAACCACATATTCCTCCCTTCGGTCGTCAAATTAAAAATTTAAAATCAAAGTCTTAAAATGACAATCCAAAATTTAATTATTTATTAAGTTTATAAATTTACCTAAATGCCGTTAGGCAAGATCTGCGAAATTTGTGCTATCTGTGTATCAGTGAATAAATTTTAACAGGTTAAAAGGCTTAAAATTGCGTTCTCTGACATTTTTATATTATAGTTGATATTTAACCCACATACAAATCAATTTTTATATTGATATTTTAAAAACTGGAAATTATTATGTGTGATTTTATTTTCCTTTATGCCAATAAATAAGTAGTGGAGTGGCAATAAAAATTGACGAATATGTTCCAGTAATCATGCCAACTAAAAGAGCTAAAATAAATGGTTGTAAAGTCTGACCGCCAAGAACTAGCATAGCAAGGAGCACAAGTATTATAGTCAGCGATGTATTAAGTGAACGCGCGATTGTTTGTACAATGCTATAATTTGCTACTTCTTCTAATTTTAAATGCGAGACAGGCGAGTCAGAACGAAAATTTTCCCTGATTCGATCAAACACAACAATCGTATCATGCACGCTAAAGCCCAAGATTGTAAGCATAGCGGTGATGAAAAGCGAGTCGATTTCGTAGCCAAGAAAATGTCCAAAAATTGCAAACGCGCCCAACACAACAAGTAAATCATGCGCCAACGCGACAATCGCAGCTAAACCGAATTTCCATGGAGATAAAAATTTTGGCAAACGATAAAATGCGATCGCAATATAAAAAATTAGCGCGGTTGTAGCCAGGCTAATAGCTAAAATTGATTTTTTACGCAAATCATTTGAAACCGTTGGTCCCACACTTTCAAATCTTTTCTCTATGGTCTCCCCTACTTTGCCAAGCGACTTGATGGTTTGATTTTTCTTTTCTTCACTGATTTCTTTTGTTTTTAAAATCCAGCCCCTCTCCCCTATTTGGTATATGTTAAGGTTTGGTAAATCCTCGTCAATAAGTGTATCCTTAATTTCGTTGATGCTAGTTTGTTTGTTAATGTCCACTTCGATCAAGCTTCCGCCAGCAAAATCAATTCCTGGTTTTAATTTAAAAACAAAAAGGCAAGCCAAACCGATAGATATGACAATCCATGAAATGACCAAATACCATTTTTTTTTCTTGCCTAAAAAATTCATAAGTATAACCTTAGCAACAATCTAAAATTTAAAATTATTTTATATTATATTTTTTAATCTATTTTGTTTTTCGTTCCCTTAAAATTAAAAACATTAATGTTCGGGAAACTGTGATGGCGGAAAACATTGAAATTAAAATTCCGATAAGTAGCGTAATCGCAAATCCGCGCACAATCCCCGACCCCAGCCAAATCAATATTAAAGCGGTAATGACCGATGCCATATTTGAATCGCGAATCGAAAGCCACGCGCGCGAAAATCCAGTATCTATCGCCTCGCGCAATGATTTTCCTTTTAGTTTTTCCTCTTTTAATCGTTCAAAAATTAAGATGTTGGCATCAACTGCCGCGCCAATGGATAAAATAAAACCAGCGATCCCTGCGAGTGTTAACGTAACAGGAATTAGCTTGAATACAGCCAAATTTAATAATGTATAGATAGTGAGGGCGATGCTGGCGATTACGCCCAACATTTTATAATACAAAATTATAAATAACATAACAAGCCCCATACCAACAAAACCAGCGATAAGGCTTTTTTCAATTGATGCTTTGCCGAGCGTCGCGCCAATGTTTCTTTGTGATACAATTTTCAGTGGCACTGGCAGTGCGCCAGAATTTAGTTGCAAAGCAAGCTGTTTGGCTTCTTTTAGGGTGTATTCGCCGGTGATTACTGCGTCGCCGGTTCTGATAACATCTTGGACGGTTGGGCTGGAAATTAAAGAATCATCCAGCACCATCGCCACTGGTTTTTGTAAATTTCGCTCGGTGATTTGTTCGAATAATTTAGCCCCGTCGCTATTAAATTTCAACGAAACTTGAGGCTTGTTAAACGCGCTGGTAGCGCTTTGCGAGCTAGTAAATGTTACATCCGCGCTAACTAAATGTTCTCCGCCGAGCGTTGTTTTTTTCCAGCCTGGCTGAAATCCGTCTCCGCCTCCACTGCTTTGGTCGTCTAGCGGTTCTTGGAATTCAAGCTTGGCGGTTTTACCGATGATGTTAATTGCCTCTTGCGAATCTTGCACGCCAGGGAGTTCAATGATAATTCCTTTTTTATCGCCAAACGAAACTTTAGTGATAGTTGGTTCTGACACGCCCAATGAATTGACTCTTTTTTCTATGACATTTATCGCGCCAGAAAGCGCGGTTTCCTGATTTTTTTCTTCGGTGCCAGAAAAATCCGCTTCGTATTCTAAATGTGTTCCCCCCTTAAGGTCAAGCCCTTGCACCACATCAAGTTTTTTATTGATTAGCCAGAATTTTAAATTCGGTCCGCCCGGCATATCAACGATCACTGTGAGCGCGACGATGACTAAGATCAATAAAAATTTAAAAAATAGTTGTTTTTTCACAAGCTTATCTTAACAAATTTTTGTGTATAAAAAAAGAGGGGCGCTTGTTAAAGGCGTCCCTCGATGAATAGGCGTGGTTGGCTGGTTACGAAAGCCAATCTAACGCCCGCAATACTGTTTCGACCTTGCGGTTCACGCACAGGTCGAGTGCCTCCCCTGACAAGGGGATGACAGGGGTGTTGATGTCCAGTCCGGACGGACCGAACTGGAACATCAACGGGGATTTGCCCGGTCGCGGGCAAATCACCGCCGGATGACGGTTGAGCGCGAACTTCGCGTTTCCGTCATTGTCCCTGATATGTTCTATGTCTCTGACCAACCAATCATGGTTGGGCAGTTTGGCAGAGGTGATAACGATCGCCTCGATACTGCCAGGTCCGGGTTCTCCGGACAAGACAGTATCGATCCCGTTGATTTCGTCCACCATCGTAAAGGATGGGATGTCAACGGGGATCTCCATACCTGAAGGGAAGTTAGGCTGGTGGTCAGCCCACTCCCTTTCTTGTTCGTTGTTTACCAGCGACTGGTAGTCGCTGGCGCCTGGCAGAACAAACTTGCCCCACCCCTCGGGCTTGAATAGCCCGAGTTCGACGATCTCGGTGAACGCGCCACCAAAAATATTGGTGACGGTCGGAACTCCTGCGCATACATCTGCGCAGAGCCAGGTCCCTCCTGCCCCGAGGTCTTGCAGGAGGCATAAAAGTCCCTGTGGTCCGTACTCGCCGAACTTTTCGGCGAGCTTGGGTACCCAGGCGTCGCGCGCCCATTTCAGACAAGCGACCTGAAGCACGACCGCTACGCCCGCACCCAGTCGGGCGAGCGTAGCAAACGACGTCGGCACCCTTTCATTCAGGGCTTGGAGCGCTTCCGGGTTCGCTCCAAACTCTTCCCCGTTTTTTGGAAGGTGACCCTCAACGACTTCCATGTCACTGAAGGTAGCTGTGATTCGCCTCTGGGAGTCAACAACTCCCTCGAGCCAACCTCTTATCCAGCTCATTTTCCTTTTCCTTTTACTAAAGTACTCAGCTTTTGACTTTCAAAAGCTGGCAAGGCAATTATACTATATTACAGACCAAATGTCAACCTCAAAAAATAAATACTAACATAGCCAATAACAATTAAAAAAATTATCACAAGTATTTATGCTTGCTGGTTTTTTTGAGTTGATCAATTATCTTTTTTACATCTTGAGATTTGTCTCGGTTGATAATTAGCGTGGCGTCTGGCGTGTCAATGACCGCGATGTTTTTTAGCCCAATGGTGGCGAATAATGTAAAATATAATCGGGCATTTACGCGAATCTACCACAAAAGTGGGCTTGTAAACCCGCTTTACTTAATATGTAAATTTAAACTAATTTTACCCGACTAATTTTTTCTTAAGGGCATTTTTGGTTTGCATACCCATCAATTGTGCCTTGACCCCACCTTCTTTTTTAATTAAAAAAGTGGGGATACTCATTACATTATATTTTTGTGCTTCCCCTGGATCCTCGTCTATATTGACTCGTGTCACTTTGATTTTATCACCCAGTTCTTTTTCTAGTTCTGCCACAATCGGCTTCATTGCTTGGCATGGTCCGCACCAATCAGCGTAGAATTGGACTAACTCAGTTTGTGATTTTACTGGCATAATTTTTCCTCCTTAAAATTATTTTAATAATTTCATTTGTTCCAAAAATGATTGTAGTATAGAAAATTGTGCCAGTCAATTCGTTTCGGAAAAACGGTAATGCGTAGAAATAACATAGCCCCAGCCCTTCTAATGTTTTGGCATACATCGGGCTAAACTCCCAGACAGAAAAGTTGGTGATAATGAAAAACATAGCTGACGAAAGCGTCGCCAAGCCCAGCATTTTTCCGAGCGTAAAATTTTGTTTTAGTTTTCTGCCTAAAAACACGCTGATTAAAAAGCTAAAATATACTGATACTAAAATCTTCAAATCGTAAAATCCAATAAAAATGTCAGACAAAGCTAGCGCGCAAATTGGAACAAACCAAGAAAGCTTTTTAGGCAGTTCCCGTCCGCCAAACAGCGCGATGGACGCAATTGGAGTGAAGTTTGGCGGATGCGGAATAAGTCGTGACAGCGCGCTTGCTACAATAAGAAAAATTGTATAACCAGTATGAAATTTTGGATTTGAAATTTTGGATTTGTTGGTCATTTGTAATTTGTTTTTTACTGTAAGGCGGTTAGTTCCCAAGTGATTTTGTCGCTTGATTTGGTCACATAAGTTTCTGCGCCTTCTGGGCTTAACTCGTCATTAACCTTAAAAGCCCAGAAGTTTTTATTATCTGCTTTGTTTCCTTGAATTGAAGTCACCATTTCACCAAAGCTTGACTCGCTGGTTTCGGTTTGGAATTTTGATTTTAAAATTTCCAAAGCAGTTTTGCCATCTTCGCCGGTGTAGCTAAATGAATTTGATTTAACCCCTGCGTTTTCACTAAGTGGTTGCGGAGTGGCTGGTGGCTGATTGGCGGTTGTGTTTTGGTTTTGATCATTTTGGCTGGAAAAACCGCTTAAAATTGATCCATAAGTCACCATCATACCAACCGCAATGAGAATAATTATAACAGTGGTAAAAGTTGAATTTTTTTTCATAGTATTTATTATTGTTAGTATTGTCTAATTTTAACTCGCCAGTTGGTTTGCCATTTGATTAAAAAATCCAGCAAGAAAAACTGGATAGCTTGTCTTTCGACCGAAGACGATTTAATTTGTTTTGTGTTTTCTGGCTTTCTCGTCCTTGCCCTCTGGCGGGACGGATTACAGTAGCGGGACTGCTCCGGATTTTCACCGGAATTGCCACAAGACAAATTTTAATTTTTAATTTGTATTTTATTTCAATTTACCTACATAAAAAATTTTGTCAAGCCCTACTTGCGCTGTGGATAAATAATTATCCGTAGCGCGCAGATTACACAGACGGATTTGTAAATTCCAGGATTTTGTAAAGCGCGATACCAGTGGCGGTTGTCACATTCAGTGAATTTTTTTTGCCATACATTGGGATTTCTATTTTTTGATCAGCTAATTTTAATACGCTCTCCCCTACTCCTTCTATTTCGTTGCCGATGACAAGCGCCAAAGGAAAATTGTATTTGGCTTGGCAATAGTTGATTGATTCTGGTGTTTGTTCCAGCGCGACAATACTTACTCCTTGCTTTTTTAGCTTTTCTATTTTAGCTTTTATATTTTTGACATAGCTCCACTTAACAAATTTATCAGCTCCAACTGATGCTTTTTTCACTCGCCGATTCCCCTGTTTTTCCTCACTAGGCGTGGGCGTAATTCCACATAGGAAAATTTTTTTAACTCTAGTAGCGTCCGCAGTTCGAAAAATCGCGCCTATATTGTGAGCGCTCCGCAAATTGTCGAGTATGAGATAGATGTTTTTTTTCATTTTTAAATTTGTAATATAATAATACTATACAAAATAAAATTAAAAAGAATAGAATCTATATCAAATAATTCTCTTGCCTGTGTAGTTGCTGATTCACTAGAATATGCTTCAATAATTTTAGTATGCATTCCACCATTTTTAAGAAATACTAAAACAGTATATTTACATTTTTTAGTTGGCATAAAAGGTCTTGGTTCGGTAGTCCAATGTGGTTGCACCCTTTGATATTATTCGGTAAAAAATAGATTAGCTGTTTCTCGCGCTTCTTATCAATCTCGCGCAGAAACATAACCACACATATTGCCATCAAGGTCAGTTACGCTCCACATCGCAAAAGGTTTTGAATCAACATATTTAAAACATATATTATTTATCCAAACAAGTCAATGCTAGCTTTTTTCAGTAACTGATTTCGGCGGACTACGCAAAATTTTCTTTAGAAATCTGTGTTATTTGTGAAGTTTGTGTATTTGTGTATTATTACCCGCACTTGGTCAGCTTGCATCCAGGGCATTTGACGCAACCCTCTTCATAGATCATAGTGTCGCCACATTCTGGGCACAGATTGATTTGGTTTTGCGTTGATGGCACTTTGTGAGTTGTAACTTTTGTGGACTCATTTTTTTCTGGCTCGATTTTTTCCTCGAGCGCTTGCTTGACTTCTTGGGCTGATTGCTTTTCGTTTTTGTTACCATTTTTCCACACTAAATTTAATTCTTTTTGCCGAGCTAAATATCTCTCCAAAGCTTTGCCCAACGCGTCTGGTGGCGATAAAATCAACTCGCCATTGTGCCAAACCGGATTTGATCCGCGAATACCTTTTAATTGTTCGATGATAATGTCAACCGGCACGCGCGAGCGGAGCGCGATCGATATCATTCGCGCGATAGCTTCCACCAAAGCGCCAGCATCCCCGCCTGATTTTCCAATTTGGGCGAAAACTTCAAACAATCCCTCCTTGTCCTCGTTGACAGTGATAAACAGATTTCCCATTCCTGTTGCAATTTTTTCAGTGGTGCCAACCACCACTGCCGGTCGCTGGCGTGGCTCGACGGATGAAGGAGCAGGCGCGTCAGATATTCCTCCGGCTGATTTGTCTTTTGATCCAACAGTCAGAACCTGGAGGTCGCGACTGCCGTCGCGATAGATAGTAATTCCTTTACAACCCATTTGATACGCCATCAGGTATGCTTCTTTTACATCGTCAATCGTGGCGGAATTGGGAAAATTGATTGTTTTTGAAATGGCGTTATCAACATTTTTTTGAAACGCAACCTGGATTTTAATATGATCAGACGGCTCCAAATCGTGCGCAGTGATAAAAATTTTTCGTAAATTTTCTGGCACATTTTTATTGTGCGCCACTGAGCCAGTGTCAGAAATTTGGTTCATAATTTCTTCACTATAAATTCCTTGCTCGCGCATCATATTTTCGAATTGTTTGTCAACAACCAGCAATTCAATTTTAGCGCCGTCTTTGTCCCAAATAGATTTGCGTTTATGGACTAGGGCAAAAATTGGCTCAATACCACTGGAACAATCAGCGATCACTGAAATCGTGCCAGTGGGCGCGATGGTAGTGCGCGCCACATTGCGCACAGGCGCGCTTCCCCTGGCATAATCGTCGCTGTCTTTAAAATACGGATACGCTCCCCGTTTTTGGGCTAATTTTTCTGACGCTTGGCGCGCGTTGGTATTGATAAAGTCCATAATTTTTTCACCAATTTGAATTCCTTCCGGGCTATTGTAGGCAAAGCCAAGCTTGATCAGCATATCAGCAAAACCCATCACGCCCAGCCCAGTTCGCCTTAAACTTTTAGTCATTTGTTCAATTTTTGGCACCACGTATCGGTTCATATCAATAACATTATCCAGAAAATGTTGCGCGGTCAAGGTGGTTTTTTTCAGCTCGTCCCAGTCAATCGTTTTGTTTTTGACAAACTTTGCCAGATTGATCGAACCCAGCACACAGGATTCGTTGGGTAAAAGTGGCTGTTCACCGCAATTATGCGCTATTAAACCGTTGGCTTCAAACGCATTGACCCCTGGCACTTCCACATCGTAGACATCTTCAGTTTTTTTTGCTGTGATAACTGAAACAGCCGATAGAAAATTTTCCTTGTTTGGTAATCGTTTGAAACTTTGGGTTAATTGTTTTAGCCGTTGGCTTTTTTGTTCGTCAAAAAACCCAACCATTTTTTTAAATGCAAAGATGTTTTGTTGTGAGATAACTAATTCGTGCTGGCTTTTAATGTGATATAATTTTTTTCCTCCTTTTCCGTCGGGCATCAATTTTTTCTCGGCTCCCCTTTGATTTGAATAAATTTTTGAAATTATACCAAGGCGCGACAGCATTCTTTGCGCGCTGTATAAATTTTCTAAATTTGATTGGGATAATCTGACAGATATTCCTTTTTTAAGATTGCCAATGATTGTTCCGTCAGAGTCAAAAAATGCCTTGAGAAACCCTTGATAAAATTTAACGCCTGATTGTTCGATGGCTGGAGTAATTATTTTATGTCCATATTTTAAACCGTATTTTTTCGCTAACAAATACACAGATTTAAGTTTAAGCCGTGATTCGGTTCGGTCTTTTACCTTAACGAATCTTTGAAAATCTGCTCGATGAGGAAGCGAGTTAGCTGCTAGAGTTGCGATTTGCTTAATTTTTTTAGTATTGTTTTCGCCCCATACTGAAATGACAGCTTTGTTTTTTTTAATGGTTCCATTGCCAACGAATAGCCCAAGTAAATACCCTTCGCCAAAATTGCCCGCGCCTTTCCAATCTAAACTTTGCTGTTGGCTTAAAAGAATAAAATCACTTTTTGTTATTTCATTTACTTTTTTCCAGCCAGATTGAGTTTTAATTAGATGATTGGCAGTTGCCTGAATACAATAACCATGTTTAGTCTTGAGCTGGTATAATTGTTTAATTCCTGTTTGAAAAAAACCTTTTGATGAAGTTTGGTAAAATTTTCCATCGAGCGCCAGTTTTGTGGGCTTGCCAATAATATTTTTGATTTGGCGCGCACCTTGGTCAGTCATCACCCATGTGTTTTTGGATAAACACGGATTTGTGGCTTCGACTAAGCCAATAGATTTGACTGGGTTTGAAGTTGAGTTATTGACGCGGTCAATAAAAATCATTCCCGGGTCGCCGTTTTTCCAGGCGTTTTCGCACATCTTATTAAAAACATCGCGCGCTTTGATTTTTTTCATCGCTAATTTAGTGCGTGGATTAATAAGATCGTAATCAGTATTTTCCTCGACTGCTTGCATAAATTTATCATCAGCGGAAACAGAAATATTAAAATTGGTCAATGAAACCATATCGGTTTTGCAACTAATAAATTCCTCGATATCAGGGTGATCGGAGCGTAGCATCCCCATATTCGCGCCCATGCGCACTCCGCCTTGCGTAATTTCACCGACGGTCGCGTTATACACCCGCATAAACCCGACCGGTCCGCCAGCATTGTTGCCAGTGGTTGAAATAACATCAGCCCTTGGTCTCAGTCGAGAAAAACTATAGCCACATCCCCCGCCAGTTTTGAAAATATGACAAGCGTTTTTAAGCGTGGTCATTATTGATTCAAGCGAGTCATCAATCGGGAGTACAAAGCAGGCGGACAATTGTTGCATAGCGCGACCTGCTCCGCGTAATGTGGGAGAGTTGGGCATAAATTTTTGTTCCGCCATTAGAGAATAAAATTCGCTCGCTGTTTTTTCTAAGAGTGGATTTTTTTCATACAGCCGATCAGCTTGGCTGATGTTTGACGCCACTCGCCAATACAAATCTTGGGGCGATTCTATATTTTTTCCTGTTTTGTCTTTTTTTAAGTATCTTTTCTCCAGCACTATGCGCGCGTTGCTTGACATTTGTGGCTGGGTCAAATTTTTGGGGCGGGGCATTTCTTTGGCAGTTAAAATCGATTCAGAAACTTTTTTTACCTTATCTAAAAAAAGCTTATTACTGGTGACAATAATTCTTTCTGCTTTTTGAGTAATCTCCTTTTTTCCTAATTTGACAGTGGTTGGCTTGAAAAGATCTAGCCCCTCGTTATTTTTTATTGGCATTTCCCTCCTGTTTTAGAAATGTTAAATGTTAAATTATAAATAGAGAATTGATGTAATTTACACAAAATTTCATTTCACTTCCTTGTCATCCTCGTTAGAAAATGTTTATTTTCTATACGGGGTCATCCTCAACCGAAAGCCCCCTTGTCATCCTCAACCGAAAGCTCCCTTGTCATCCTCAACCGAAAGCGAAGCGCTTCGGATTGGGGATCTATCCCTTCCCGTCATCCCGCACTTGATGCGGGATCCATTCGGACTGGATTCCCGTTTTCACGGGAATGACAGAAGGGGGG
>Ga0100378_1001455_pt1 | contig 24904 bp, 22 predicted proteins | sample CryGeymeta201502_FD_81535 | JGI IMG/M metagenome (GOLD analysis project Ga0100378, IMG submission 81535) | Groundwater microbial communities from Crystal Geyser aquifers in Utah, USA - Crystal Geyser metaG 2015-02 | ecosystem: Environmental > Aquatic > Deep subsurface > Groundwater | place: USA... | reverse complement strand
CAATGAGCCTGATCAAAGCTGTTGCTATTTCTTGAGCTGATAGATTAATCCAGATGGGAGTTATCAAAGGTGTTGTCGCCTTTGTCTGAATAGATAGCTAGGTACTTGCTGCCTTATTTGGCGAGGTTTAGTTTTTTTTCTGTGGGCTGTCAATCATGAATGAGATGTTGCTTTTTATCCAAAATAATTTTTATCATTCAAAATAGCATCATCAAATACAGATGTTTTCGATTTCATTTCTAAGTTACTTTTTTGAAGAGTATTGTATTTTTTTAGCTTTTCTGATTAATTGAACCCATTCGAATGGAAACCTGTCCTCGAAATGAAAAACAACAAAAGAAACAGATTTTTACTTTTCTTTGATTATGATTTTAATGCTTCGATGTCACTGATTATATTTCTAAAACAAGGACCTGTCCTGTTTCATCAACATAAACGATGAATATTTATTCATTTTTGGTTAAGAAATCACCTCCTGTTAGGTTTTACTGCAATCTTATAAATAAAGTTTGCCTTGAAGTTATAATCTTCATGTTTGGAAAAATCAAGGATAATGACTTGATACCTTAGAGTAAAAGAATAGGATTTAACTTCCAAGGAAGACATCAAAGCTATACTATTTGTATAGATTTAAAAGTTTGTTTCAGGCATCAGCAAATAAGAAACATTAGCATTGAAAAATATAACACTGTTTTATTGACATTCTTTGAGAATTTGGGTCAACAACTTGTTCCCAGCTTATGACTGGTCTCACAATAAACACGAACAAATGTTTTATGATGTACTGCTCCTTATTATTTAATATTCCAACTTATCGAACAAATGATAGTACTGCTCTTCTGTTTCATATCTGCCGTTGTAGCACAGTTCGTCACCTCCTACGGCAATAACTCAATCTCGCTAATACCAACTAACTCTATCCAACCGTACATAGACACTGCATACTCATCTAGTCCAGCATCTTTTCTATCAATCTGTACTGGAAATAGCAACATATACACACTATCATCAAGCAACATCGTGGAAGTTTACAGCAAGGCGCATCCGAATATACTTTATCAGACCTTCACAACATATAGCTTTGCAAATTTTCCTCCTTATGTGTTTGTCAATGCTGCTGTTGACGACCTATAGACAACAATAGTACTGACATCGTATAATGGAGGGAATATTGTTCATCTAGTTCATGAGGTTGCAAATAATCAGATAGGAAATCTATTGAATCAGACAACAGGGACATCGATTTCAACCCCTGATCAGTATTTTATGAAGGGAGGCAAAATTTATAGTTATTTAAAAAGTTCAGGTCGAATCCATGTGGCCGATCTCATCAATGATTTATCATATGTTGTTGACTTGGGGATCTCGGACTGCACCATGGCTATGCATCACCTGAGTGATAAGGCTCTGTTTTGGGAAAAAAAATCAAGAGTTCACATCTTTTCTATTCCTCTCAATTTTACTCTTGTATACATATTCAACCTCAGCGTAGTTAGTCCTGCTCACAAAACTGATATGATTACATTCAGCAACGACGGAAAAGAGTTCTTGATATAGACAGATCAGTTTTCAGACATGAAAATTGTCAACTTGACAGATTACTCAGTCAGTCTATCCTTAGACATTGGCCAAAAAGTTATCTCGACATCTTTTCTTGACTCCACCAATCGATACATCTACATTGAAACGAACTCAGGAAGCCATTTATACGACAGAGATACGAACACTCTCAGCAATTTTAATGGAACCTTAGGATTAACTTCACCTATCTCTAGTCCAAACATGAGTGAGTTGTATTCTGTGGGTAGTAGTTCGATATAAGTGTTCGGGATAGTAGCGACTGAGGGAAATACGACTGCTATGAATTATTTGAGTCATGAAATTGTAGTCAGCTCTACAAATTCTTCAGATAATACAACAAATACTACGACGAATAATACTTTGGATACTAATACTACGACCAATACTACAACAAATACTACGACGAATAGTACTACGGATACAACTAATACAACCACGAATACTACAACAAATAATACAATAAATAATACCACGAATGAAACCAACACGATAACGAGCAATTCTACAAATGCTACTGATAATACAACCAACAGCACCAATACAACAACCATAACGAATACAACTTCCAATAATACTACTTAGACCAACACAAGCACTAACACTTCATCAGTAGAAATATCACCTTTCATCATTACAATCAAGTACACTTAGTCTCAGAATTAAACTCTTCAGGCCATGGAAAAAATGATCATGCCCATGAATAGTGCAGTTCAGGACACATTTTCAGTCATATTTTCCACCCCTCTGGCAGGAGTCTTCATGAGTCTTTTCAGCTATTTCACTCTTAGCAGCATCTATGTTCTCCTCAATATGACTATCCCTGACACAGTCTATAACTATCTTTAAAAATTATATTATAGTGGTACTGCTGATTTTCTGACTCAGGTGGGTGTTGGAAATTTGGTTGGATCAATTTCTGATGAAAAGGTTGACGATGAAAAACCGATTAATTTTGGCATCAGTTCTGATTTGATATCTACTAACTGGAAAAATATTATTCTGGTTATCGGCAATGTTATAATGGTATAAATATTCATAGTAGTTACTGGATCCTTAAAGATTTGTCAAAAAAGTAGTGAATATTTAGTAAAATACAGGAAGGAGATATATATGGGTCTTATTTTGTCTAAAACTCCAGAAATGTTTCTGCCTTATCGATATGTGTTCAAAAGCGGTTAGTATAATTTTTCATCAAAAATGACTTCGGCTGCACAGATCATTATTTATGGTCTTTTGCCTTTCTTGCTGATTGTCTCTCTAATTAACTAGCTGAAGTCAGCCAAGAAGAAAGGTGGTCCTTGGATCAGATTAGCTCTTATGAATTGGTGGCCTTCATACTAAATCTGGAATTTCTCGTTTTTGGTACTTTTCAGGACACCTCTTTACTTTATGATATTCATTGGAATAAGTCACTGCGTCAATTTTTATCTCTCATTTTTCCAATAGACATGGAAAGTGTCAGCAGTAATCAAGGCCAGCTACTTTCTCATGCTTCATAGTTGTTTCGTCATCTTCATGGTCTGTTCGAGAAATGATATTTTGGCAGTAACTAGTCTGGCTTATCTGGGAGTTCTATTGGCTGGAGCCATGCATCATTTTTTGTAGTCTTTGATTCAGGCACTAGTTTTTGTTGTTAAGGCTACTATCTGGAAACGGTTTAATTGTCTCAAAGTACAACCAATACAGGAGTAAGTAGTTGATAAAACCATTGGAAAGATGCCCACCATTAGAGATCTTAATCAACATAATAAAACGATAATTTTCAAGACAGAGCCTGACCCTTCAAGAAAAGTTCATTTTTCTGAGCCGAGCAAGGTGAATAATTGTTGGGAGCAGAATTTGAGTGGACACATAGCTCCAGCAAAAGGCAAAGAGCCAAGAAGCATCAATACCAGAGTCACAGCCAAGCTGCCAGCAACGAAGAAAGTGAAGGTGGTGAAAGGAGGGGCACAGAATGGTCAGCTGAAAGTCGATTATTCCAAGAAGACGGTTAATAGATCAAGAACACTCAAATAAGGGACAGATTAAAATAATAAGTACAAATAATGAATGATTTATCAACAATTATATTTGAAATTCTTGATAATTAATATTAAGTATTGAAAAAAGTCAAAGAAAAAATGCTTAAACAACTAGTGTTTATATTCAGTTTCTTAGTCTTTGAAGCTAAGTGTTATTTCTGTGTCCCTACACCAGTTTCAAATCCTGCAACTTCATATATCACTGTATCACCATGTGGCAGTGATTATGAAATTCCTCTATATCAGGATATGGCAGCTAAAATGCTTTCAAACACTATCACCGTGGATTGGTCTCTTCTCAGAAATATTCCTGCTACTGATTATAATAATCTTATTAATAAGCCAATAATAGTGAATGGAACCAATGGAATCAATGGCATAAATGGAGTCAATGGTGCCAATGGTGTAGATGGCATAAATGGAGTCAATGGTGCCAATGGTGCCAATGGTGTAGATGGCATAAATGGAGTCAATGGGACAGATGGATTAAATGGGACAGATGGGGTAGATGGATATCCAGGATTGAATTGTGAAGTAAATACAGTTCTTCTTTGGATCACAGTAGGAGCATCGATCATTTGTACTGTATGCTTAGTGGCCTTTGTGGTCATGTTTCGCATAATCAAGAAATAGCTTTCCCAAATCAAGGCGGAGACAAACCAGCTAAAATCATAAAAGAACAGCTAGTTATCGATTGAAAACAATGACCCATTGCTAACAGAATAAAAAATGAAATTTCAACAGGACAACCATAAACCGAGAAAGAAAAAACATCGAAAAGCAATAGTAGCTTTATAAGCCTTAAATTAGATTGCTTTTGATATAGAATGATTACAAAGTGATATTTATATCTGCCAATTTTAAAGGTATAAAATCGATAATCACATAGCATCGACAGACTCGTTGTCTCTTTCGCTGTAAATATTGCTCTTCAGCATCATGCTCGAAGCATGAGTGAGGTTGGCACTCAAATTGTTTCTTTGTTGAACACTGTGAACAAATTTCAAGAGCTTCTCGTATGAAAGAGTCACGGGTGATTTCTTCAGATAGGTGTTTTGAGCAGCGTGGGTGTTAAGGAGATTCTTCAATCTGAACTCAAGCTCATCGAATCGAACACGATAATAATTGCACTACTCTTCTAATTTGCGAATCTTGAGGGAAGTCTCCTCATTTTGCTTCTAGAAGGTTTCCAACTTTTTCTTCGTCATGTCATTAAGTTCTTCCCTGACAGGGCTAGACTTCCAGCTCTCAGAGATATCCATCTCATCATGATACTCTTCTTGCATGTGTTTACAAAAAGTAGTGCTGAGAGTGTTCTTGCAATCCTCATAAAGATCGACGATTGGATTGAGGGTCAAGACTAAATGTTTTTGGGTCATGCTGGATTGAAGAACGTTGGGTAACTTTGAGTATATAATTTTATTTAGCATGACAGATGTGGTTGTTTTTTATCGGAAGGAAAAAGAGGTATGACTGGATGTACCAATTTAAAGTGAAAAATCTCCAATAGATATTCTGAAATATCTGACTTTCGGTTTTGGCTGGACTTTTCTGCTTCCTGCTAATGATTTTTCTTTGGATTTATCACTCTTATAGCCAAGTGCTATAACTTTATCAAGAACTTCAAGAATGGATTATTTTGAGTCACCATTCATTGCAAAATTTTTCTCTTCCTCTTGAGACCTCTTCAAATAGATAGCTTCCACTTCTTCAGTCTAATCCATCAAATCTATCAGAAAATCTTTCAGGTAAACGACCAACTTGGACATCATATATTTTTTGCTAGATTCTAGGTAAATCAATATGTGTACTTTTTACACCATAGAAAATGACGGTGTGTTGGCCTTCACCACCCATGTCTCTAATTCGATTGACCAAAGGTTCAAGAATGGCTTATTGGTCGTAGGAGGTGTTATCGAATTTGTGGCGATAGCTTCCCATGGATTTTTAGAAACAGCCCGTTCTGCTTGATTTGTAGATCTTGATCAACTGTTTGTCTGGATAGAGCTAAAGGAAAGGACTGATGTAGTGTGGTTTGGTCAGCACTAGACAAGAGTAACTTGGTCTCAGAGAAAAGTCTTCATCTTCTAACTCACCCTTAATGAGGACTGGAGATGGTGAACCTGTGTTATTGATGGTCACATTAAAAGTTCTACTCTGAAGCTGGACATTCTAATCCGTCAATACTTGAATCTTGTGCTTAAGGTCTTTTACATGTTTCTACTGCTTAATGGCTCCATCTTCTAATTTCTTGATTTTTTACTCATAATGTTATCTTTCTTTTTTGAGCTGATTTTTCAATTCATCAATATCCTGACTACTCTTATCTGCTTTCAAATCTCTCAGCTCTTTGCTTTTGATAGCTACCTGTTCAGTCGATTTTGTATTTTCGTTCATTTGCTTAAGCAATTTGCTATTTTCCTCCTCAAGTTCAGCTATCTTTTTGCTGGTCATATCAAGCTCCCCACTTAGTTCTTTAGCTCTTGACTCCAGGCTATCCTTTTGTTTGAGTTATTCGGTCAGTTGCACGATGACTGAGCTCTTTTCAACAATTTTATCGGACAGCTAACTTTTAGCTGCTTCGAGAGTGGTTATCTTTTCTTATAGTTTTTTGAGGGTCTACTTGGATTCTTTGTCCTTATCGGCCTATTCATCAATTTTTGTCAGTTGATTCTACCTATTATCATTGGTACCTTCAGTTCTGAGTTGTCATTTTGGAGCATGGTAAGTTCTTGTTTGACTTGTTTGAAGTTTTTCTCCTTGACTATGAGTTCTTGCTTCAGACTGCGGATCTCTTCCTCTTTTTTACTGGACTCCTATTCAAGAAATTATTCCAGCTCCTTCGCGCTAGCCTTATATCTACCTATCACCACCCATACGTCTCGAAATCACTTTCAGTTTTCTCCAACTTAGCTCTCAATTCTTCGACTTAATGTTCCAATTCCTCACTCATCCTCTCGTGTTGTTATATGAAATGAATATATATAACTTAGATAAAGCATGATAGTTAGGTATCGAACATAAGCATATAATTTTATTTAGTGATGCTGCCTGTCTTGAAAAAAGGGAAGGAGAGGGAGTTTAGTGCAACGGAGACTAAAGTGTATGATATGCCGAGGGAGATGTCGCAACATTAGTCCAAAAGGTAGTCCAATGTATACTAAAATGGTCGCGCAAATAAACCTAAGTACAGATAAATCTAAAATAGAGTTGGAGGCGGCTTTAGAATATCGAATGCTCAATAAGAGCCAACAAAAGGCGGCGAATCAGTGAAGATTTTTGATAGCCACAACAATTACAACAGTCGTAATGCAGCCCTCCTTAAGAAAAGTTCAGCAGACGTCAATCACTAAATCAGAGCTATCGAGAAGAAGATTAGACAATGTCAACGTAAAATCGAATAAGACAAGAGACGAAAGCAATTAGAAGGTAGGATATAAACTATTTAGAATAAAGAAGGGATGATGATCGGTATGCTCACGATTTTGAAAAAATCATAAGAAAAGAGCTGGAAATGCAGGGGTATAGATAGGAACCGAAAGGATTTGATTATTTAACTAATCCTGGAGGTCCACCACCTGAAGAAGTGGTCGAAGAAGGTCCTCCAGCTCCTGAGCCTCAATCGTAATATAACATATCTGCTAACGTCGAAAAACTCTAAAGATTTTACTAAAACAGCCTCAAGAAAAAATTCGAACGTCGCTAGATGTTCCCTCACAAGCAATGCCGTCGCAAAACTCCTAAATTATACATAACTCAGCCAACAAACGCCTTGAACAAATTTGGCAAACCTACAAACTAGCAAGAGCATCGTTTCAGAGTGATGACCAAAGAAACCACTCCTCAAGAGATCTATCCTGTGATACCTAACTTCGCAGTTGTGAAGGATAACCTTTCTAAAAATATATTAGCATACTTGGGCGATTACAAACCGTTTATCTAGAAGACCAAATAGAAAGTGGGACGTGAGGCCAGGGAATAGGAGGAAGAGCAGCAGAACATATTGGTAGACAATTCTAACAAGAGTCTAACCATTAGCAACTGACTTAATGATTGTGTTACCTTACAACCTTTATTGTCCTACAAGCATCATTTAAATATTAACAACTTCATGAGTCAATTCCCTCGAAACAGTCATCTATCTCACATCATTTGAAGGACCACAATTGTACAGTCACTTTAGCGATCTCTTAAATAAAATCATCAACTCATTAATAACAATACCTTATGTATAACACCCCACCTCGTACTTTCTAACTAGCCGAAAAACAGCAAGGCCGCTTTCAGGCACCACTCATTACTCAAGAACCTGTCGAAATCATCATGCCAAACTACCTCCGTTCATGCACGGATGTTGTATGTTTGGGAGTGCTCGTTCTCATCATTGGAGGTTTCATCGGCTTGCTCATTTATGGATTAGTAGCAGGCAGTCCATTATCTGTTATCAGCATCCACAATGGTGATGGAGTTCGATGCGACCAAAATGCTAATTTTCCATGTAAATCTAGAGTTATGCAGTTGGCTACTTCCCCAACGGAAACAATGGCAACACCAATGGAGCAGTTTGTGTAGCCTCATGTCCCACCACAGCTAATGTGGCCACTAATTGTCTTGCCGATTTGGTCAACTGTATCGGTGGCACCTTCACTCCGACCTATACATCTTTCTCCCTGGACCACTACTGCATCCCTAACACGATAGGCAGTGACATTAATCTTGAGGTTATTTTCAACTTCAATTCCTATGAGAAGTGGGCCTATGATCTGAGAGAGGGATGGGTCGTGCTGTTGGTTGCTGTCTTGGCTGCCATTGTATTATCGCTCATGTTCTTCGTCTTTGTGAGATTGTGCACAGGGCCTATCATATGGTTGTCTATCATCGTGGCAGTGCTGGGCATGCTAACAGTTGGTATCTTCTTCCTCCTGCAGGCTAAAGGAATTGTGGTGTCAGATTTTATCTCTCAAAATTTGGATAGTTTTAGTTATGATACTCTCATCATTGCTGGTAGCTGTCTTATCGTAGGATCAGTTCTGTTGGCTCTGTTGGCCATTTGCCTCAGAAGCAGGATTGCGATGGGAGCTAAAGCAGTTGAACTTGGTTCGATGTTTTTGCTGTCAAATTGCTATCTGGTCATTTTGCCTATCACTCAAGGTATCCTCATTGTATTTTCATTGGCAGGTCTAATCGCTGGAGCTATCGGTTTATACTCACTAGGTGACCCCTCATACCCCAACAATGCAGCTTTCCCTGATATTGCTGTATCAGGTGGTGGGATTGCAGCAATCGTAGTCTTTCTGGTGGTCGGCCTATGGCTGATCTTCTTCTTTCATGGTTGCAATCATTACATGCTATGTTCATCAGTCTCAGTCTGGTATTTCAACAACGTCAACGGAGAAGGAGGATCACCATGCAGCGATTCAATTTGGAGATTATGCAGATATCACACAGGAACAGTTGTTTTTGCTTCTTTGTTCAACGGTTTCTTCTTCGTCATCAAGCTACTGGCCAATTTGTTCTCCTTCGACACCAAATAAGATGACGGCTGTTTGGTATCTTGCTGTCTCAAGTGTCTAAATCTGCTTTTCTGTGTCTTCAGAATGTAAATTATGAAAATATTGTAGATTTTTGAGATATCTCAATGACGGGACCTATGTTCAAGTGGCAATCAACGGTCAAGGATACTGCTCCAGTGCATTCAAAGCATTTGAGATAATTGCTGACAACGCCTTGAAGATTAGTGTCACTGATGGCATCAGCATCTTTTTCACCATTATGGGAGTCATCGCCATCAGTGTTGGTGTGGCCATCTCCGCCTACTTCGCAGTGCTCAAGTTGACTTATTTTTCAGAACGCATCTAAAGCCCCCTGATCCTGACTTTTGTATCAGGAGTCATAGCATTTTTGGTGTCATGCGTTTACCTGTCCATGATCGATGTGGCTTCAAGCGCAGTACTGCAATGCTACCTGGTGGATCACGAACGCGGCAACGGCAAGATCCGTTATGCTAATGAGCGCATCCGTGAGATAATGATGTATGATTGATGTGCCTTTCGATTTTAGTTGTGTGAATAGTAGGGCAATTGTTGGGATTGGTTATAATTTAAATTATATTGTAGTGGTGGTCCATGTAACTTACCAAAAGAGATCATTTCTAGGACAACTCACTCTTTGGGGAGCAACTTCTCTTGCATAGTTCTCAATCCCCGCAACACCATAGCTTTCCTGCCAAAAATATAGGCAGCCAGCAGCCCTCAGATTAAGAAGAAGCTCCAGCTACTGACGGTCAACCTTTCTTGGCTGCCCCTACGACCGATGAGATACGATTCTACATGGAGTTCAAAAAAATCTACACAGTGTCTCATCACCTAGCTTTGGAGAAGAAAAGGCAGGCTATGCTTTATGACAGTTTGAATAAACGTATCAAAAGTATTGAGGTACGCATCGGTCAATCATAGGATAAGATGAAAGACAGAGGGGAGAAAATCTGGCCTCAAAAAGAGAAACTCAGTTAGGAGAACCGAGGTAAACGGGCTAGAAGGACTGCCGAATAAATTGAGAAAAGATATAAGTGTGAGGTGCCATGCTGCGAGCGACTCTACGGATCATAGGGTTCACTTCAGCAACATATAAAGCTGAAGCACCCTGAACTTTACCACAAGTCTGGCTGCTAATCTTCCATGGAGGTGCCTCTAGATTCTTCACTTTGATTTTTACTTGAGTTAAACAATACTATCAACAATCGTGAGCTATATATATAAAAAAAAATAGGTTATTGTCCCTATCATTCAAAAAATAACGGAGACAACTCCATGAGCTTGTTTTTGTATTATTTAAGTGATATGTAATAGTAGCATAAACACAAGGACAGGCATGTAAAATGGGACTAGGAGAAACTCAAAGAAACCGAGAAGTTCAGAGGTTGTTTCGAGAAAATAGATTAACCTAAAACTCCATACCGGGCCAATGTTTCAGTAAGTTGATAGCCATTCAGAGTGAATAGGAGTAAATGTAGCCCGAAAGCAAATCGTAAGAAGAGCTGGCCCTTGAGTAGTCTCTCAAAATAGCCAAGCGAAACAGTATTGAGCACCAGCACAAGAAAGTCAACGTCAAAGAGCTAAATGCCAGACTGAAGGAGGACCTTGAAAAATATCGTTTGAGCGGTAGTTGTCAAGAGATGGAGGACGAGGAATAATAATAGGCCCGCAAGAAGCACGAGTAATTCAAGAAGAAGCGAGCCCAGCACTATAAGTAATATCAGATGATTCAAAAAATGAAAAACAATCAATGGTAGGAAGATGATTGAGTGCTTGCTTTGATTCTGTAGCTTATAATAGATCAATATAAATTCATTCAAATCACATGGCTTCTTAAGCAAATCCTGTGGTATTTGTCGACCTGCATGCTAACAAACAAAAAATTGGAAGGGTAACCTTGGAGCTATTCGCAGATCGGTGCCCTAAGGCTGCTGAGAATTTTAGACAATTTTGCACAGGAGAATCATTGTGGCGGGGAAGACCTGCTGGCTATAAAGATACATGTGTGCACAAGATAATTGAGGATAAATACATCGAGGGAGGTGATTTTGTGGATAATGGAGTTGATAGCAGACCCAAGGTCAGTATTTGGGGAGAAGATAAATTGTTTGAAAATTAGCAGTCAGGATTAAAGTATACGGAGGCTGGACTATTGTCAACCGTCAATCTGGGAATGACCGCTGGCAATGGTAATCTATTCACTATTACACTTGCCCCCTGTCCTTAACTATAAGGTCGTGGGGTCATATTCGGCAAAGTAGCAGACGAATCCTCCCTCAAAGTCATCAAATCTCTCAATGCTCTCAGCGTCAATCAGTAATACAAGCCCAAACACCCCGTGGTGATAAAGTAATGTGGTGAGATGTGAGTATTAAGAATGATACTGCTGTTTTAAAGTTGATAATTTGATATAATTAGCGGCAGATGAGTAAATTTGAAGATGTCGAGTATAGTATGCAAATCGACCCAAACAAATAAACATGGAAAGGCTACCTCCGCTTTCCTTCTCAGTACTTGAGCGAGATAAGTCCTGAATAGTTCCAGACCACCCATGGTACAATCCTCCTTTCTTTTCCTTACACCGGCCCCAAATTGATCCACAACGATCACGTGATGTTGTTGGTCCGTTCGCTTGACAAAGGTCGCTTTTAGGGCACCATAACCAAAGTAACAAGGAAGGCTATAGCTCGATACAAGTAGCTTTGTTTTTTGAGGAACAACGAAAATCAAAGCAACAAGATATGTGACACGAAAGAAGAGTAAATCGTCGAACATTTTTGATGTCTCTGTGGTGTCATTTGCTCGGTCTTGTAAGTTTTTGAACGGATTTATTAATTATATATGGGGAATAGTAACGAGCTTTGTGCAGGGTAGTGTAAGCATCCTGCTGATTTGAAAGGCTCCAACGTCTCTCTGGACAAAAGTGCAGTCATAGAGCTGATAGACAACATGCCACAAGTCAAGGGCAAATTCAATTTTACCAAACAGGCATCATTCAATAAAATATAGCGAGCAGCCTCATAGTACTGTGAAAGTAATAAAAAATCAATGCTTTAGACAATAGAATCGATGGAGTGCACATACCCATAGTTGCCAGATTGATAGCATACCAGCAAAACCACTATTTCGATGCGATTAACCAACTGCCTGTACCGAGCCGGTAGAAGTTCGTAGCCAATCAGGAGTAAATCGATATTGAGCTGATGGATTCTCTCTACCATTATTTTGTGGTGAAGCAGAAGGGCAACAATGGGCCTGAATTGTTTTTAGGCTCAGGAAAAATCAATTAACCACCTATCATCGACATCGCTTAACTCAGAAAGGAACATTTGAATGAGCTAGCAGAAGAAGGTTTGAACTTGCTGAGGACGGGTGCAGTATGCATAGTGTTGATGATGGCTGGACATGCAGAGAACAGTGAGCCGACTTCTAAAGCTTTTGGTCGGATGAAATTGCCTGATAATCCGATTGTACTTTAATTGCTGATGAGACGATTGGCAGGATATATGAATGGTTCAGAGAACACCCAGTCAAGTCTAAAGCTCAAAAGACGCAAAATTCCAATCATAATCATAGTGGCAAGTTAAACCAATCTAATTAGAGTGGATAAGGTTTTAGCCAAAAACAACTATTTCGGTTTGATGGCCTAATACGTCAAAATCATCATCGAAGATCGTACAGTCCCTCTTATTAGCACCTAAGGTAAACTATGTTTATCAGCAGAAGGCAAAACGTTAGGAAATCCTGCAGGTACAGCGATGGCTGTCAACAGTATCATGGAACCCTTTATGAAGGAGTTCATCAATAAGTGCAATGTGGAGTATGTGCATTTCATCGGGTGTGAGAATATTGCCGAATTGCCTGGAGATCCTGTTTTGGTGGGGTTGACACATAAATTTTAGAGGCAAGTGGCTGGGAAATGTGTGAGTGGCGGGAATATTTTCTAACACTATCCGAGATATCTGGCTACTCAATCTGCCTTCCATCTTCTGGGTATAAATATAGTGAATATAGACTTTAAAGAGGTGGTGGCTCTAGGATCACCTTCCTTGATCCAAAACGCCCCAATAGCTCTCAATTCCCTCCTATTCAGGTGGTCTAGTTTGAAGGAATTTCATCACAACTTCGAAACAAATCTCTACATTGCCAAGCGATTCCACATGGAGGAAAGAGCAGTCAATCACTATGATTTTTAAAGACAGAAGCCTATTTTGTGGGCAAAGGTGTTCAGTTTCTAGCAGGACATCAGAGACTATATTAGTGCATCAACACAGGCCATTGTAGTAAGATACTGGCCTGAGCATTTCCAGCCGATTGGTTCACCTCCTCGAGAACTCGATAAAATCAGCTAAAATTTCAGTTAACCTCCTTTATATTGATTTTGAATAATATCTAACAAAAAAATCATGCAGTAAGTAGCTCGTCCAGAATGCTGTTCACTTATCGTTTGTGGGTGAGGAGAGCTTAACGGGTGAAGGAACTGCCACTGAGGAGGGAGACGTAGGCTCGATTTATGGCCGTGCGAATTTTGGAAATGTTAGGGAGTATTGACCTGGGGCTTTATATATTTTTTGGGAGGGAGGTCAGTATTTTTTGTAATTGTTAGCGTTGGCCAACCGATTACTATAGCCATTTTTTGAGATCCACTTCACCCAAAGAACTCGGTTGAATTTAGCTCTTTACAGGCGATATACTGCTGCAAATCCTCGATCGACTTCGACTTCCATTTTTTCCTGGAAATAATTAAAAGATTCCACTATTTGGCAAGATATTATTGTTCCTAGTGTTGTTCTAACTAGCAAACAGCTGCTTTTTGAGCTTCTCGTTAGCAGTCTTGTATTCCTCGATTTGTCGATGGAGACTGCGATTGGCTTGCTCTAACTGTTGGAGGTGTGATATTGCTTGTTTTGATTGCTACTGTTCGAGTATTTTTTTCTTCTACAGTTGACCCATAGGCGTATCGAGGGATTTTAGGAAGTCTGGGTATTTTGAGGATATTTGAGAGACGAATGACGAGATGAAAAGGGCCGCTTTTTAGCATTTTGCTTTTTAGAGTTGATACAGTTGATAGTAGGCTTACTTTTATTTTTTGAGACGTTGGAGTTATGTATCTTCTTAGAAGTTTAACCTTGAAGTTGCATGTTTCAGGCTTGACTTATGGGCTGTATTGACTCTGCTCATGGTGGACTGGTCGAAGTTTATTTATTTTACTGGATTTTTAGTATCAGGTGAAGTATCTGCTTCTGGTACTTTATTTACTGACTCTAATTAAGTTATGGTGAATTATGCATTAAGCTCAGCATTTTTGTCTTTGGACTGGATCAGTCTATAACTTTGCCTGAATTCTGCTACTTCTTTAGGCAAGGTGACGACAGCGATTCCCAACATTTGCCTCTAATCGCCATTGAGCGTAACTGTGCACTAGATCACCCCTAGCTTACTCTTTGCGTCTGAAGGGCCGGTTTGTCTACATGTAGTGACAAATCTAACTCAAGAGGGACAGTTGACATGGAAGAAGGATGTTACAGAATGGCAGTTGCGGTAGCACGTCCTGAGTCAGAAAAGGAGTACCTAGTCGAAGAGTGGCAGTGAGGGGTGAATGAATGTGTGTGTTTGTTTTAAGAGTGATGAGGTGTGCCTTCAGGACGTATATTTATGCCGTCTGCATTAAAATAAAAGTTAGCAAAATCAGTATATTTCAAAGGTTGATCTGGATCTTCTGCTTATTCGCTAGACCAAGACAAAAATCCATATAGAAGACAATATTGATCAACAATGATCCGAAATTCTATAGAATATATTTAAAATGCGAGTTCTACCCAATCGAAAAGGGGAGGGAGTCACCATAGATTTTGAATAGATTGCACTAACCAACAAACCTCATCAAGTTCAGTCCGAATCAACAGATATGAAGCATTTCCTCAATGACATTGAAACTCTCAACTTACCTGAAGTCAAAAATCAGCCATAAATCGAAAAAATCAAGAAAAGAATTGATGCATTTGCTAAACAATATGGCTAAAAAACTGAAAAGACTACCTCTATTTTTATGAACTATCTCTAAACTGTTAGATAAATAGGAGTGACCTCACTAAGGAATCATGATTTGCTAAAAGCTGCTTCTTACTTTGCCGAATGCCTGAGATTTGTCGATCCCAAATATGACGAGATTTTCTACTAAAAATTTTTGATCGTGAAGATAGATGCTGTCAATAAGCTGATGTACTGTTTATTTGAGTTGGGCAGTCATCGAAATCAGGATTTTCTGCACTAGGACAATCCTTCAAGATAGCCAAGAGTGGACCGCTACGTCAATGCTCAAAACATATTAGAACGTTTCTTGATTTAGGTGCATCAGTTCCAGAAAATATAGTCTTTGAAGAGGAGTTAAAATTGCATGCTGGAGGTCAACTATTTTTTCCTAGGACGACTCAATCGTAAAAATGGGAGTTTTTACAAAGCCTCCAGCAATTTCAAAATAGCTCTTGACCTCATTTAAGCCAAGCTCAGGTCCAGGGTAGGAGCAAGAAGTGAATAAACCCGTGCATTTTGGTAAAACCTCAGAGTGAAAATTTACTACAAACTTTCAAAATGCTACAGAGAGTTGGGTGACTCTACCGGACAAATCGAGTACGAGGACAAAGCTTTGCAAGAAGCATCCAGGATAGGAAACAAGAAATTAGAATACTACATCAGAAGAAAGATGCAATTTTATGAGGCAAAGCAACGATTCAAAGATAAGTTGCACAAATTATAGAGCAAAAAAAGAATAGAAGAGGAGGTGGTCAAGTTGATCGAGGAAAGTAGACAGTCTGAGCTAAAATCATTGTATTTCGTCTACAACTTCCAGTCGGTCAGCAAATGATAGTTTGAATAATTGTTATTATGCAATTCAAGTGAACTGATGCATGTATAAAAACCCAAAAAAAACAGATTTCGACAACTAATCCCCAATAGCTCAGGAACAGGACAGCAAAACTATCTAACTATCACTTCAAACCACCAGCGACTCAAAACTTAAGTACATCCAAGCAAGAGCCGAAGCATTAGCCGGCAACATTCTATAGTCTCACAGTCGATATAAACCGGTGACAGGAAGAAAAAATTGAGGACTATGGGTTCATTGGAGGAAATTAATTTTGGTTTGAGAAACAGTCATGAGTGGATCAACAGTAAATTGAAAAGACATCGGGAGTTGGTAAGTCGAAATCAAAGTCAAACAAAAAACGGAGCATATCATAAAATAGTAGCTTTGGCTGAGGAGTTCAAAAATAAGCTGGAGGATATCAACTGTCCGAGTAAAGCCAATAGATAGCTACTGATCAGAGTTGGTCGATAGGAGGAATAGTTTTAGTAGCAATATGACCAACTAACCCACAAAACTAAAGAATCAGCAGCTAAGTTACTCAATATTTACATCGGGAGATGGATTAAATAAACAAAAAGGGAGTATTTCCAGCTCTTGACATAGCCATAATAATAGGAGTATAGTGAATAGAATTATTTATCAGCCAGTATTTTGCCGATCAGTGCTCCATCATAACAGCACCGTCCGACTAGACGCAACTTAATGAACGTTGGCAAATTCTTACAGAGCAAGTGATTTCCATATTCATAATACTTTTATACAAATGTCACATGAATATTCGGATTAAGAGCAACCAGAGCACAGCCCTCAATCGCCTTCGACCTTGAATATTCGCAAAGCTAGCTCAGGAGCGATCAAGATGGCACAAGAAGCCAGGGAGTATCCTGAGTAGAGTGAAGCCAAGAAATAAACGGAGGAGGAATATGATGAGTAGGCTTATTAAAGTCTCAACTCTGCAGTCTATCAATTATCTCAGAGGTAATAGGAAGAAGAAAAAACAGAATATAAGGTGTATGAAGAAGTAGAAGATGAGGCATCGAATCATGACGTAGGGAAATAGGAGGTTTAGAACAAGCCTGAGGATGAGCATATCGATTTGTAGGCCCGAAGGGTTATCAGTTAATAGGAGAAAAAATAATCAATCGTTTAGGAAGAAATATTATCGTAGCCTGAGAAAGTCTAAGCATAATTATAATAATAGCAAGAGTAGAATAACTTTCTGTACCCATCGCTTATGGAGTAGTCAGCACATGAAGAGAACCCAAACATTAAAGATATGCATGAGAGCCCCAAAGAAGAACAATTGGGCAATGAAGAACCAGCTAGAGATGTGAAGTTTAGTGATATAGAGGCCAGACTAAGCTAGGAGCTTAAAAAATTAGACAGTCAGCCTGAAAAAATATAGGAGGGGCCTTTGATCTAGCTTGATGATAAACCTGAAGCTGTAAAATCTAAAGCTAAACTACAAGCTAAAGAAAAAGCGCCTGAACCTCGCTATTTTAAACTCCGCCAATACTAGGAAATATAAATAGACGAGGCTCAGTTAAAGATGGGTCTTCAATCAATGGGCTAAGCTCCTGAGTAGCCGTTACTCAGAATAATAGGTTACTAGAAGTAATATTTCCTCAAGATGTAAACTCAGGTATATCAAATCGAGTACGTTTCAAAGGCCAAAACTTACATTTTTTGCAGAAAATTTGGAGATTTTGTACTTCTCAACAAAATGATCAAACAACAATACCCAGGCTTTATTTTATATCCTTTTCCTGAAAACACAATGGAGTTTTTTAAGACACTAAAGCTGACAGTTCGGAGTGAGAAAGAAAAAATAATGATGATTGAGCAGAGATTACTCGAGTTGGAAAAATATATCAATTTTTTGTTCCAGCACAATTAACTTGGTCACTCACAGATACTATAGGTCTTTGTCAGTGAGCAGCAGGAAGTGTTCACGAAACAATTTAACTATCTTCAGCAAGTGTTGACAAGATAAGAAGAGCAATTTGTTGCATCTAGTTTCAAGCAAAATTATGATAATATCAAAAACATTGTTAAATCTGGTTTGAGTTTCTTCAGTAGTTATATCTCCAGTTCGCAGGGCAACCTAGAAAGCTCGGCTCTTCAACTTGAGGTTCAAAGAAAAGCTCAGCAAATGTTGAGAGCCAATTTAGATATTGAAGCACAACTAGATAAGTATATTCTTGTCTGCAGCAACTTCGAGACCAAATTAAAAAAACTAATCTAAATCTACATCACAAGCAAAAGCTTTAGACAAATCGAAAGCAGTATCGACAGCGTATCTATCCTCAGTACTAAAATGAACGCCAGTCGTGCCTTTTTCTAGTCCTACCAATAGTGGTTGGATGACAATCTACTACATACAATAATTTACTACATTCATCTATTCGATCAGGTCAAGGAGATGATATAGTATAGAAATAGTCTGCTGGAGAGAGCGTCTAAGATAACTGATGAATAGATACGGGCAGGTGTAGCCCTTATCGAGAGAGCTTAACAGTTCAATAACAGATTTGGGCCAGATTGGTAGGATGTCAAGCTAAAATTCGAGGGCGAGTATGAGATGTTGGTATCCGAGCTGAGGATGAAGTGGGGCAAGCATTGCGGCTTGATGTCTAAAATATGGAAATGATCTTATAATGCTACAACTAGTTCATTTGGTGACTGATATTTTAACAGTTTAATAATAAACAAATATCAAACTCGATCATGAAGAAAATTAACACTAGACCCAAACGATAACAACCAAGTATGAAAAACCTCAGAACAACTCAATAATATCAACAATTTGTGACGTATTGTATGGAGATAGGTCGGCTTATGGAAGATGGAGGTGATGACAAGTTCAACAGCAATTTTTGTGAAGGAGCAAAATATGGGCTCTTATCACATCTGGCCTATTTATCTTTTGGCAGGCCTATATAAAAAGGCAAAGAAGAGTAGTAAATGCAGACGGCAACCCACAGAACTGAAAACTAGACGAACATAATTCAGGGAGATGAAGACAGCGAATATCTAAGTTATATGAAGCAATATGAAACAGTAATCAAAAACAGCAGAAGAAAAGATTATGTATCGGTCCAACCCAAGTAATAAATGGATGAACTTATCAGCTAATTTCTGTCTGATATTCAAGGTTCAAATGGAAAGACTAGTAGATATTCGCAAACAGATAACACTCCAAAAGTGATGCCTGAGGTGGTTATTCAGTCTGAAGTGCCAGTCAAGGTGCAGAAGATAGATTTGAATGCTAGGAGGAGTAATGGTAATAGTAGGGTCAATACCAAGCGATCGACGGGTACTGTCACCAAGAAAGAAGAAACACCAATCAAGCACATAAATATCGATCTGAGCAGCAAAAAGCAGGAGCTATCACCACGATTTGGAAGCACTCATGATAAAAAAATACCAAGCAGTAGTCCAAAGATAAACTACAAGACCAAAAACGGTGAGAAAGTGCAAATAACAGTCATGAAAACTGACAAATGCTAGCAAAAAAAATAAATCAAACAACCTGTTGTCAATAAACAACAAAAGACTCAAAGTGTAAAACCAGCCATCAAAGCTCAACCAAAATAAGATGAAACTAGAAGTTAAGTAAAATAGGCTGGGTACTCGCATCATTCTCGAAATACTTAGACTTTCTCGGAGTCGTATTTGAAGCAGAATATTCATAAAACTAGTCGACATACTTTAAAGCATTAAAAACCTGAGCTGAGAGAAATTGAGGTCAGCCAGAGAAGCCCCAACAGTTCCTTGTAAAAACGCAAGCCCATAAAGATAGAAATTGACATTCCAATCTAATAATTTTCCTAATCCGAGATATAAAGAGTACAAAACTACGAGGTCGAGTCAACAATTGGCCTCCGTGGCTAATAGACAGAAATCATTCGAGAGGTGACCGAAAGGGTTCTCTGCTTGCTCCAGAAGACAAAGCAGGTGGGCAAGCATCCTAAACATTGATATTTATTTTAATTCTGATGCCCAAATCGGCTGTAGTATTATGATGATGCAATAGCTTAGAATCAAACAGATAGCTGATGGACTATCCTACAGTCGAACAGAAAAACTAGGAAAAGGAGCCTTTGGATAGGTCTATCTCGGTTTTGACGACCATAGGAAGGTTCCCTGTGCTTTCAAGATAGTCAATTTGGAGAAAGTTACCTCCCAAGTCAATGCCTAATCTTTGATGAAAAAAATGAAAGACGAGATTGTGAACATGCAGTTGGCCAGACATCCATCGTTGATTGAATTTTACCAGGCGAAACAATCTCCCAACAATATATACATTTTGTGCGAGTACTGCAACGGAGAGAGTTTGGCTAAGTTTTTAGAGCGAAGATAGTACTTGCCACAATGGTAGGCCTTGCAGCTCTTCAAGGTAACTACTTCCTCATCTAGGAAATCCTCAAAGGCTTCTTCCACCTCCACAAAAACAACATCGTCCACCGCGATATCAAGCCCGCCAACTTGCTGCTCCACCACTACTCCATCAAAATTGCTGACCTCGGTTTCTCTAAAGTGACCGACAGTCACGAGCAAATGTTGGAATCGATTGTTGGTACCCCTCTATATATGTCCCCACAAATATTCGAGAGGGAAAAGTACACATAAAAAACAGATATATGGTCTTTAGGGGTGATCTTATATGAGATGCTCTATGGCCGGAACCCGTGGGCTGGCTCAAAGAATTTATTTGAGCTGAAAGAAAGGGTAAAGAGATAGGTTGTATTTCCTTAGCACCCAGTGGTGTCGAAGAGCTTAAAGGTGACAATTAAGCAAATGTTGGTAGTTAAGGAAATCGACAGAATAAGTTGGGATGCTCTATTTAAGCAATATCTTCTGATTAATCATGAAGTATAAGCTATGGAGGTCTAACACCACTAATAAATATCCTAAGGTTGTTTGCACTACTTCAAGAGTAGCATGTACCTCGAGAGTCATCTTCAGCTTCCTAAAGTAGCTCGAGATTTGAATTTGTTGTCCTAAGAGGAACTCACCTCCTTACTAGGACATTATGTTTCGAGTACTTAGTTCTACTCTGAGGTACTTTTCCTATCAAAAAATAAGGATCTACTCAAAGAATACTATAATCAATACTTTGAGAAAAGGAACTAAATCAGCTTCATAGTGCTTCTGCTGGATAAAATCCTAAAATTAGCTGAAAAAGCATCACTTTAACTCAGTAGTTTTTGCACCTGTTTAACCTTGCTAGGATATAGGTTTTGCTTGGCGACTCTCGAGTAATTAGCTGCCAATGAGCAGTTAATGCTTCCAAGCAGTAAATACTCGATTGTTGCTGGAAAATTCTGTTACGACAGACTGCTCTGCCTTCTCTTCAAAAGTGATATGGAGATATTGAGTCAAGAATACAAACGATTTTTACCTCATTTCCAGGTGATGATGTCTCGAGTTCAGTCTCATTCGATCTCCACAATGATTCAAAAAGATCTATCAGGAATATACTAAAACTAGCAGAACGAAAGGAGAGTCATCAGATTCTTTACAGTCAATTACATGAAAAAAATATATAATCAGATCAAGGAAGCTATCAAAAATCCGAGCAGTATGGTGAACGAGGAAGATGAAGGAGGGATCGAAGCGGAAGAAGTTTCTCCTTCTTTGGAGGTCACCATTGCTCGCATGATAAGCTAATATATAGCAAACAGCAAGTTATTCGAGGTGGTTGGCAGTAAAGGAGGCAGAAATTTGATCCAAAAAATGTATGAGTGGGAGACATAAATCAAGGAGCATCATTATGAACAGATCAAAAAAAGCGAGCCTTGGAAGGAGGACTCTATCGACTCATTTTTGAAAAAAGAGTTAGTTTGGTCTCAAATGCTGATTTCCCAACTTAATCGTCCAGCTTTATCTTGAAAGCCTCAGTAGTTATTATTAATCTGATATGTTTCTCTTTGTAAAAAATATTTGGAGTTATATATTCAAGATCCATCATTTTTTATCCTTTTCATCATTCCAGCCATAAATTGTTATAGTATTGCAGTTTTATTAGTGTTGTATGACCCACATTTTATAAATAAATATTTGTGATGGAGACCTGTTGTGGGAAGGTAAAGCTAAACGACTAGATCAAAACCAAAAATTACATAGGCTGTCTTATGCATTACTTCACACTTTCCTTTGTCTTCGTGTCAGTTGATTCCCTTCAACCCTATCTCTTCCAAAAGATGTACCAAATCGACAGGAAAGAACAAATCTAAAATTTCAGAAACGCCCTTGTTATCATTTTTGACATCGTCGTCAAATTAGCATGTGCTCCAGTCTTCGGATATCTTTGTGATAGATATGGGAGAAAAATGATCAACTTGTACGGAATCGTCTGTGTGAGTGTCACCATCGGTCTCATGCCATATGCTCCATCATACTGGTTCTATGTCATCCTTCGATGTGTTTATGCCACTGGTATCTGTTGAATTTATTCAGGGGCCATCGCCATATCCGTTGTGCCATTGTTGGCAGATTACGTCGATCACAAAAGTCGAGGCACTTGCGCTGCCTTTCTGGTGCTGATGTCCTCTCTCGGAGCACTATCTTCAGCTGAAATTAATTTCTCAGTGCTCAATAACGTCAGCAGCGATAGTAAAATTTTCATCCAGTATGGCATCATATCAGCCCTGATAATGTTGATAGGGTTAGCTTACACTTTGGTATGTCTTAAGCCAGGAAATGATTATTACGCCAGGGGAAAGAAAGTCAACCGCAGTCCTAAGGAATTGCTGCAGGTGGCAAAATAATCAATGAAATCACCTGAAATCACTAATGGATACACTGCTGCCTTTCTGGCGAGAGGAGATTCCATCCTCTTATCGCTTTACTTGGTTCTATGGACCTACAGCTTTTCCAATCCTGACTAAAGATCTGATAAAGAGTATGAAGAAGCATTTAGCAAATCTTCAATGTTGAGCGGGATTTCCTATGCCGTTATTATGTTGACTTGTATCATCTATGGTCGATACTATGAGAGGAGAAACTTTAGTCGATCGAAAGTTATGATTATTATGCTCTTTTTAGCTGCCCTTGGAGCTCTACTGCTCAACTTTGCCTCAGCTCCTACTGCTTACATTACTTATGTATCATTGGTGGTGCTAGGTGTTGGAATGTCAGGTCTTTTGACAGCTTCACTCTATCTTGTTAATGAGTATTCGACACCTGAGTCGAGAGGTTTCATCACAGGTCTTCAAACTTTCTTTGGAGTTACTGGCATCCTTTTCCAAACTGTGATTGGAGCCATCCTTTACGAGTTCGTTAACAGTACTGGTCCTTTCAATTACTTCGCAGGTACCTGCATAGTTGTCCTTATCATTACAATTTATATTTACAAAAACCGCAAGCAAGAGCTTCTCTCCACTAATCCGGCAGTAGATTCTAGCTCTCTTATCGAAGAACCAATCGACACACTTGCCGAGACATAAAATTGAAAGTGATGATTTGTGATCTTATAATTGACAAAAATCATAAAGGTGGCTGTTCTGATATCTGTTATGGCTCACAATTGTTCTCAACAAAACGTATGTTTTGCTTAAGGCACTATGCAAGAGTATTGGATACTGCACTGCGTTGGCTCAGCAAACATTTTTCCACAAGTTTTTAGTATTATTGGATGAAGATTGATTTGAGTTCTAATTTAGAGAAAGACACATCTACGAGCATTTTCGTGAGCTATTCTATCTTTTCTTATTGTTGGTTTGCTAACACTTAAGCATGGCGTTCGGCGCCTTCGAATATTTGGAGGATCTTTCCTTGGTTGCCTTGTTTGAGGTGATAATAAGCCATGGCAATTGCACTTTGGAGGGGGTTTTGATAATCTTCAAAAATAGTCGGCTATTCTTCAGGTTAGGGCTATTCAACTGCATCTTCATTATTTTCGAAAATGTTGGCATTCATATCAGCTATCATGGGAATTCTCAAAAAATTATAAACCAGTTCCTATCTTGTAAATTCTACAATAAGTACAAACATACGTGAAAATTATTTTTGAGCAGCTGCCCACATTTATCTCTCTTTCTATCGATTCCCTGCTCCGTTGTTGGCAAAGCAGTCCATCAATCTTGACAGTTGACTCTTGGTCATGAGTCTATGTTTACTTTGTTAGTAATTTCGATGGAGTACCTTGACGAATTGCTCAGGTTGGATTTCAGTTGGAAAGATGCCTTCTTTATAACAGTTTTAACAAATTTGAAAGATTTGGTCCTCGACTTGAGTAACATAATACACCTCAGATTATGACTCTTCACAGATGTAGCAACTCAGTCGATCAGCATGTTTCAATTGAATACCTTTATTGTGCTATCGGGTCGGAAAGTTAATGATTCCCCAGTTTTCGAGAAAACCGTGAATTCTAACAATTACACTGACATCACCAACAAGTGTTCGCCTACAGTGTGCAGCTGAGAGATGTTTCTTGACATTTTCAAGCCACATACCGACCATGGTGTTGCGATAGTATTTGTACAACTTGGCATTACGAGTTCCAAAGGAGAATGAAAGATCTTGCTTCTATTCTTCAAAAAATTAGGGAAAGGCATCCTTTTAGATCTTGTGTATGTCTGTCAGAGAAAACCAAGCAGAAAAGGCAGGAAAGGTAAAATGTGAAGGTGGCTGGATAATAGTACTGGGTATCGTCATTCCATTTTGCTACATTCTGAGCCCCGAGCCTTGAGGTGCAAGATCAGCTGAATGGGTTATCAATTACGTCGGTACATGGTGCGGATGATGCGTTTGACCTGAAAGAGACCGTGTCCTTCATTAGGAGTTAATTTATAGCCACCTTGAACTTTTTTGAGATTGAGGACCATAGGCGGGCGATTGGGATTTTTCTTGAACATAAATCTGTGTTATAAATTATGATAAATACAATATCT
>Ga0100378_1001454_pt1 | contig 24907 bp, 12 predicted proteins | sample CryGeymeta201502_FD_81535 | JGI IMG/M metagenome (GOLD analysis project Ga0100378, IMG submission 81535) | Groundwater microbial communities from Crystal Geyser aquifers in Utah, USA - Crystal Geyser metaG 2015-02 | ecosystem: Environmental > Aquatic > Deep subsurface > Groundwater | place: USA... | reverse complement strand
TCGAACATCCGTCCCCATCTAGTGTATTTCCGTCATCACATTGCTTGGAAGTGCTTGAGGGCATGTTGCTATTTCCACATATTTATGTGCAAGGAGCTGTGCTGCTGATTGCTGTAAAAAAAGTTGGACAGTCACAGCTATTACCAGAGAGAATGCGATCACTTGGATTGTTGGTGCTTGAACATGAAGTGCAGGTGGTTGAGCTGTTCTCACAAGTCAAGCAAGGCGATGTACATGTTATCGATGACACTGAACATATAGCCGCTCCTGTATCTTGGAAGCCACTTTTACACAAACATTTCGAGGTCGATGCTATCAGTATTCTGTGATTGTTGGTCTCATCACAACTTGTACATGTAGTCGCAGATCCCGAACATGTTAAACATGTGACATCGCAAATAGCACAAGTCTGATTGCTTGTGTTGGTATCATAGAAACCAGTCGAACAGGGACAAGAGTTTCCTGTCAAATTTCGAGTGGCATCGCAACTTGTGCAATTTGACTCTATACTGGCACAAGTAAAACAAGTATAATCACAGCTAGCACATATTACTGTTCCATTGTCGAAGTAGCCAGTATCGCAAGCGCACTAAAATGTCGCGTTGTAGAGTGTTCTGTTTGAATTGATCGGACAACTGCTGCAAGAGGTCCCATCAACTTAGCAAGTGCCACAGGTATAGCTGCAAATTACACAATAATTGATTGAGCTGTTGGTGGCATATCCGTTCGGACAGGAATCATAGCATAGTTGTTCCTCTACGACAAATTTTCCAATAGTCGATGGACTGATACATTTTCTTTTACGCCAATGCAAAGCAGAATATCTGACAAGGATGTATTATGTGACGGTGCCGATAGTATTGGAAGGTGTGAAGTAAAAGTTGGGACTGAAAGAACTGTTCACCCTGAAAGCTGTCATTCCTAGTATGTAATTGAAGTAGTTGAATGCAGGTGGGGTAAAAGTGCTGGTTGGTGTTCCGTTGTTGTTCTGAACTATGTATCGACCTGTATCGATGTAAAATATATAATTTTCCTCCATTTTTGTCTTGTCTATAATGAAAACTGTCATTTCAATTCTTTGAAGATTCGAATTGCTCGTTATGTTGAGATCGAAAATGCTCGAGCTACTCATCGAAGCTTGTGTGTAGAAAGAATACTCATGACTAGTGCTGATGTAGAAAGACATGACAATAGGCACCACAACTGCGTTACTGAAATCACTGATAGTTTCACTGATATTATAGGAGGATATGTCCATCACTCCTGAAGTATCGTTGAACATTGATGAAGTGTCGATTGAGTAGGCGTAGAGGTAGGTATTTGCAAATTGAATGACATCGATTGCTATGTACATGTAGTAAAGGAGACTGAATGTGTTGGTGGAGGTCAGGGTCAGAGTAGTCCTGAAGTAGGTGGTTGTTATGTCAGAAGAAATGATCTCACACTTGTAGTTGATTTCGTTAGAAGTGTTACTTGAGTTAGTCTGAGCATTTAATGTCTGGAAATCCCTGATGCCAATGGCTACTTTTGGCAAATTGCTAAAAGTCTGGAAAAGTGGCTGCTCATAGACATGGCTAAAGACTCCTTGCTGTGAAGCCGTCAGCAATTTATGGTCACCACTCTTCATGGTGGTTATAAGCGGATAGTTAGCAATTTATGTAGCTGTCCATACTGAAGCCAGAAGGAGCAGAAAGAGGAGTTGTTTTTTCATAGAGTTGTTATTTATTATTGTTAGCAGAGCATTAAATCCCATGAGCTTTAAGTTGACAAATAATAAGTACTTATAACACCTCTCATGATGAAAAAAGATCATGCTGCCAACATATCTTCAATCCCCCCAAAGGACAATCGACACCTATTTAGCCAGCAATCAAACTAGGAATCTCCAAAGAAGGAAGAACCTGATATTTTCGAGCAATATCTCAAGCGTAAGAAAAGTTATGAGGAGCTGGTTATATATGAGCAATACCTAAACCATAAATTGAAGAGAGGAGTGCTAGTCAAGAGAGTTTTGGTCTAAATCATAACAGATTTTCAAAAAATAGAAGAAAAGAGATTCCTCAAATAGAGAGATGTCAAGTTGCTTGTATTTTTGCTCAACACCATCGACTATCTCAACAATCATACACTTGTCCATGAGCTAAGACTAAATGAATCAAATCCTTGCTTTGAGTCAGATATCAAACTGCCAAAAGATACCATCCACCTCAGTACTCTAATACCTACTCATCGCAATCGCTATCTTGAACTCAGATAACAATTCAAGGCTAAGTTGACGAAGACCAACCAAAACTACTTCTAATCGATGCCTGTTTGGACCGAAGAGTTAGCCTATCTATTTCAGAATGAAAATAAAAATTACTAAATTTTGGACTATCTCTTGATGTAGATCAAACTGGAAGGAGACCAGCTGATGTAAAGCAGAGACAGGGATTCTTTCAAGATTGAAAATGTAAAAAATGTCTTTATGGTATTTTTTGGAGAGATCAAGAAAAAAATATTTCCTTTTATTGACGAACTAGATATGAAGGAGTTAACTCTTCTTTATTTGTTCGAGTTTATGATCAGTTTTGAAACCATAGAGATCGATACATTCTATTCCGACAAAGATTATCTCAAGTAAATCAGAAGAGGAATTTTTAGCTAAAAACGGGAGAAAATGATAAACTATCTGTTCAAAACTCTAGAATCCGGGGTCAAAAAATGTACACACTGATATTTTAAGGTACTTTGACGTGAATTTTGATTGTTCTTAATAATTTACGAACTTAACTGATAATAGAATAGGATAATTAATGCCAAGTATTCTAATTTTTATCCTACTTTGACGATCAGCCTAATAAAAATATATATCAATGTCTTGTCATAACTACAATTGCTTCTACGATTGTTGCGATTACTGGGGAGACTGTCCAACCTTTGAACGAGATTGCTATTACTACTATCACACTGGAATGACAGTCGCCGCCATCGTCGGACTTGTCATCGGAATTTTCTTCTTCTGTCTGTTCATTATCCTTGCTATTGTATGCTGCAGAAGAATGAGAGAAAGAAGAATGACTCATTACCCTCCGCCTGGAGCAGCCAGTGACCCATATGTTGGAGGACATGGAGCTCCCCCTCCATATGGCACTCCTGGAAACAATCAACACTATTACCCTCAAGGACCTCCACCTCGACCATACTACGGCTGAATGATTTTTAGGACAAATAGTATTGACAAAAACCATAAAATTATTTTTGGCATATTTTATTATTCTTTTTGATCAAAGGACAATGGAGGTATCAGATGACAGACATTTTAATACCTAAGACTAAAATAAGATTGATCTTTTGTTAATATTGTTTGTTTCTCAAAATATTTTCTATGAGCTTCCTCAATTATAGAAATTCACTTCCTTTCAGTATGAACAAAAACTAAACGAACATCACCAAGCGAAGGTCTTCTTGCATATAAAACTAAGAACAAAGCGAAAGGGTGGTGACTCTAATGCTTGGAAATATTAAACAAGTTCTTCTAAAGACAAAAAATATTAATGATTTCCTCGATAGCACCGACTCAGGATAGAATGATTCCAAGATGGAATTCGAATTATATGAGTTCAATGAATACCTAAAAGAAATGATGAAAATGACAGTCCTGTCAGATCGACCTCTGAACCAATAGTAAAACTGTCATGATGTAGGCTGGCCGGGGTTTTTGTTTTTCGGCTGATTAAAGACCTCAACTATTGGAAATTCTTTTTCCCGTTTGTTTTAGGCATCATAAATTAAGTCTAAACTACATTTCAGAATCAGAAGACCTCTCAAAAATTTAACATTGAATTGTTATACTTTATAGCAGTTAAGAAAATAAATGCGGAAGCTAGCTCTTTGGTGAGTCGGAAACAAAAAATGATCAAGGAGGATCTTCAGAATAAGGTTGACTGTAATCAAAATATGTCTAATATGGAAAGAATGAAAATGTTAGAAGCATAGAAATAGAGGCTGTAGAGAGATAAAATCAAACTGATCAACAACATGAACCAAAAAATATTTTCACTCTATCGAGGCCTCCAAGTTTAGTCCCTCGAGCCTATCAAAGAATACTACTGTGATATCAGCCCATAGGACAATATCCAAATGAGCTATAAGGAACAATTCAAAAGGAACAAAGGAAATCGAAAGGATATCGCTACTTTCAAAATTAATTATAACAATCATTTAGACAAAAATATCAGAAGATCCACCCGTCTACATATGCTCAAGAGCAATCCCAGCCCTCAAGCCAATAAAGTGAAAATTGCAGATCATCATGTTGAGCATAGGTCTACTTTCAATCCTAGAAAAGATACATCATAACATTCAGGCTTTGCTGTTAGAAGGCTGAGATCATAATAGAATTCCAGTAAGAAAAGTGTGTCCAAGCTTAAAGATAAAAATATGGGTTCAAAGTCTATAAATCGATTGAAAAGTAGGTAAAAACTTCCAAGAGGAGCTGTCACCCTTCAGCCTCTACTAGCAAGAAATGCCAAGATAGGCCAATCAAGACAACAACTAAAATTAAGATTATGAACATTTTTTGCTTCTAATAGCTATCACTATCACTTATGATAGGTCTGCCGATTTTCTCTTCTCATCAGAATGGATTCGATTTCCTTGATTGTGTCGTAGCCCTCCATGTCTTTATTGACAGCCGCGTTTGCTTTTTATGCAATTTTCTTCAATGTGTCGTCAGGGTTGATTTGATTTGATTTGTAAACGATTTTTCTTTTATATTTGTTGAACTTTTCTGAAAATTCCTTGACAGCGATGGCTACATTTTCAAAGTACTCAACCAGCTCCTGAATGACCTCTGCGGTGTCCAAATTTTGACTAGTTTGAGCCTAGCAAGCCACAAGTTCGTCCATCCTGTTGTTGAGGTAGTTCATATTTCTGAGAGTCATTTATGCAATCTTCAGGCAGAATGCATCAGGATCTACAAAGGAATAATTATTTTTATTCTGATATGAGTTGACCAAAGGCTTGAAGAATTATTTGATCTGTTGGTCAATCTCATCGACTTCATTTTTGACCTCATCAATCATTTTCTTCTGAGCAGTTGCAAGGACTAGTTTTTGCTTGTATTTTTGTAATTTTTCAAAGACCTTGGTGGAAAAATTCAAAGAAGACTCTTCAATCTTTTCATTCTGTTTCTTCAGGTTTTCAACCTTGACTTTCACATTATCGCGGATCCTTTGTAATTAAAATGGTACAATTTTTTTAGCTGAATCATCTGAGCCTTGATGTTGAGACTTGCTGCTACCTTGCTCAGCTTCTCATTCTTTAGAGGATTCTCATTGGAAAGATTAAGCTTTTCGATTTTAGTTGGTTCAAGAGTCTTACGGTAGAGATTGACCAACTGCCTGATGTAGTCAGAAGCAAATGCCTCGAACAATTTTTTCTGCTGATCAGGAGGAGAACTTAGTAGATGTTGTAGTTGTGCCTAGTTGACTTGACTAAACTGAGAAGGATTGTTAGCTGCTTGATTGTAGGAGCCGTATTGACCTGTGCTAGTCTGCCCTCCGAACAAATTCCCTCCAGTATTTTGATTCCCTCCAAAAAGATTTCCTCCTGTTGTTTGGTTACCAGTCGTTTGATTACCTCCGAATAGATTGTTACCTCCTGTGTTTTGGTTCCCTCCAAAAAGATTACCAGTTCCTTGTTGCTGAGTATTACCACCGAAGAGATTACCTCCTCCTGTAGTATTTTGAGTCCCTCCTCCGAATAAGCTACCTCCACCAGCTAAACTAAAAAATAAAATACTTTTGTTGCCAAATAGATTGTTTTGTCCTTGCTGTTGATTTTGACCCTGCCCGAACATGTTGCCGCCTTGCTGAGATTGTCCTTGGCCTTGGCCGAATAGATTGTTGGTCGGTTGTTGAGGTTTACCGAAGATGCTGCCTCCTCCTCCAAACATGGTTAATATATTATTCTCAATCAAACTAGCGGGATAGAGTTATATCATATCAAATAGTAAAAGCATCACTTCATATTTACAAATCTCCCTCCCTCTGTTTGTTACCTTTCGCCTCCAACTTGAAGTAATTATCAAGAATCTCATCCTCATTCGACTAGAAGTACTCAACTAACTTCTTCTGAATCCCACTCTAGCTCCTCTATCCTCTTTTGTATAGCTGTTGTTTCTTGAGTTATTTCTGATTAGAATATTTTGATTCTGTTTTCCTAGAGTGAAGTGTATTCTTGGCTTATCGCAGAACAGGGTTTAACTTGAATTTATCTATATTTCCTGGCATGCTTTTATTGTGGTTGGATTTTCTGGTGCCCATAATGTTTTATGTATGGTTTTCAGGTTTTGTCCTACTCTTGAAGATTGTGTTTCTGTTAAGTTCAGGAAATCTCTTCTCGTACGATATCTGAGGGGTTCCATGAGTAAACTTGAGACTAGACAATTTATTGAGACTTTATTTTTATGACTGGCAGTGAAGAACTTCTTCTAAAAAATGACTTTCTGCTCCCTATGAGTATGTATGCTTGAACTCTCCAAAAATCTTAACAATTCCTGCAACAAAATCTTGATAAGCAATCTTAGTTTTGTTATTACTCACACTTTTGAAAATGTTTACCAAGGTAGTCTCAACTTACTTGAATTATCGCATCCTCACTATCTCTCTCGCTCTGCTTTCAGATACTGTTTTAGTCTTATTGTCACTCTTGATGTGGTATAATTTTTAGACTATCTCGAATTATTTGCAGAATACCATCCACTTGTTCAAGCTCATTTCTGACATGACCTTTGGCTTATCTTCGAATAGAGTACTTTTTATTGAAGAAAGATTATTATCTTTGCAAAAATGAGAAAATACAAGGTTGACTGATTTCATCTTGGATAGGATTTACTCAAATTGTTAGCTGAGTTATTTTTGATCGTTTTTGATGGCTTTCTTGTGGGATCCTTCAGTTCGAATCATCTTAAATGTACTGTTTGCTGTCTTTCCTTTGCTTTTGACATTTCTCTCTGTTGAAGCTGCTAGTTTTACATTTTTCTTTGATTCTTCGTTGTTTTCATTGAGTCCTTCTGATTATACCTTTTTCGAAACTAGTTCAGGTTTATTGTATGTCAATGCTTTGATTTATCCCCACTAGTTAGAGTTTCTTTTATCTGTTGGCACTTCGAGCTTGTCCTTAACAATATCTTTATTGCTTTATTTATCAGCTTTCGTAAACTCAAACTGACCTTCCTTTATGTTCGAAATCTTCCAGTCCAAAAACTCACTGTTATCGCTTTTAGCAGACAAGCCTGAACTTCTCCTTACTGCTTCCTTCTTTGGATTAGAATTGTTCGCAACAGACTCACGAATATGTTCAGAAACCTATTAATCTTCTGGCATTTTGCCAATTACAATATTTTATTCTATCGGAGTGTGATTGATCACTTCTACTTCAGGAGGAGTTTAAGTAGGAGCATTTGTGTTATTGTTTTACTAAAGTTAGGTAGATGATAGATGATTATCGTTTTCTTCCATTTCCAATAAATAATATTCTTCGCCAAATTTACAACTGTTGTAGTTTCAGTCAAAATAATGCTAAAAAGACGGTAGTGATAATTAAACACTATATTATGACTCTCTATTGCTTATTCTTACAAGATAATATGCATATTACTTATTTTCAATGCAAAAAGAACCAGAATTTACCTTCACTTAGAAGGACATAGATTTCGGAAGGACCAGGCACACCCCCAATATACACTATGCCAAGGTCATAGATATCGATGGACAGCCGCTAAAGATTCCCTATCTGATGTAGAAAGTTCAGACAATATCTCAATTGCTGTAAGCCTACTGGAGTATCACGAGTCATAAAGGAAAGTTCAAAGGGAAAGCCTGCTTTAGGATTATTGCTGGGAAAGATAGTAAAAATATTGCAGATTAAACGAGGAAACTCAAGGAGTTTGATTTAAGTAGAGCATGCTTTAGAGTAGAGGATTCAGAGGCACCAAATGAGCTGTTCACTGATATTGAAGAAATGATCAAGGAATAAAGCTCAATTGAGAAGGAATAAGACATGACTGAAATTTTATTGGTCTACAATGGCAAAAAAATACAAAAGAAAGTACTTAAAACTTTGACCATAGCTCTATTGAAAAAATAGCTCATCATGACTATCCCTGGTCTTCAAAAATAATCTCAATAATCAATTACTCTCATTATAGAAGGCACAAGGATGGATAGCCACAAAAGGGTTGAAAATTTTGATACAAAAAAATAAATAAGAATAGTTATTGTGTCAAAAAGTAGGAGCTATAAAAGCACGACAAAAGTTCTGCTTCCTGAAAAAGTATATGCTCCGATTAATGAACTAAAAGTGGGCTCAACCATCATGACATTTAATAGGTAAAATTTTAGCATTGAGGAGGCTCAAATTACATAACTTCATGAAAGTATGGTGACTGAAATGACTGTAGTCAAATTAAAAAACGGTCATTAGATAAAGTTGACCTCGAATCACATGTTTTTATGTCAAGATGGGGCCTTTAGATTGATAAAATCTAAAGATCCGAAAGAACTATGTTTGTAGAAATAATAAAAGCTTAGACTATTCAGTGGTGAGACCAAATAAGTTGTATCAATATAATAAATATTGATCCCTCCTGAGCCTTTTTACAGTGTAGTGACTAATAAAAATGGCAACATAATTATTGATGGAGGAGTGGTATCTCATGAACAATATATCAAAGTCAAAAATATTCAAAGTAACTTCATCTATCCTGTTGATATTGCTTCTTCAGACAAAATAAAGACCATCAAAGAGAAACTGTAAATCCTGACGTATTTAAACCTGAGCAATCGAAATATAACTTTTTTGAGTCAAAAAATAAATGAGGAACAAACTTTGGCTGACAAAAAGATCAAAAATTAATCTACAATCTTTCTTTGCAAAGCTCCTGAGGTTTAGGAAATTGCAAAATAAGAAGAATGTATAAATTTTGTGATTTTATCCAAAGGAGCACAAAGGCAGAGAATAAGTCTCAATCTTCCTAAAAACATTGAGGTTCTATAGGCGAAAGAAAGATTAGAATAATAGATCAAAATTCCAAAAGAAAAGCAACATTTTTCCTTCCAGGGGTAAATTCTCCTGAACACTAACACCTTTGAAAAACTTAAAATTACAAATGAGCATGTGATCGTTGTAAAATAAAGTGAAACAGTCTACAGGAGCTCTATTTTTTTGCTTAATAATGATGTGCAGGAGTAAGCTGAGAATAAGACAAAGAAAATAACCTTCCAAAGAGACACAGTAGGTAACAGTATTGGATAAAAGTATGTTTTGGAGTATGAACCTTTCAAGGATTGGAAGTTGAAGTAAATTTTCAAATAATACATGGGAATCACAGATCCTGCTTACTTTATTATCTTCGCCGATCTTTTTGTGTTCTCTTATCAACCTTTGAGTCAACTGGAGTAATCTTAATCTTTCTATGACCCTGAACTTACAGTTTTTGTGCTTAAAAATTAAAAATTAGCCTTCTTGGCAGCCATCGAAATCGACGTTCAGAAGGTCAAGAATTCATCATCTTTTATTTTCCAGAAAGAGGATTTGAGTTAAATCCCAGCTAAATCTCAAATTTGTGTCCCAAAGACATAATAATTTACTCACCAGTTCAATAAAACAAAAAGTTCAATCTAGAATAATAAGAATCTTCAAGCCGACCTGAAAAAATAATATTTTTATGAACCTTTTGTGTATTTCAGCAGCCGTGAATACAACAAACAAATTGAAAACTATATCAAAAATTTTGATGAAAAAAGAGCATAAGTTGATAAATTCGATTCTATGTTTGCCATTATCAAAGCTCTCTACTACAACATGCAGTACCTTCCCAATCACACCAAATTTTGCTTCTATGGAGTCAGAAATTTCAGAGGAAGCATGTTCTTCTCTCCTGGTAATACCTTCTATTTTCACAGCTTCACATTGACATTCCACTAAAAGAGTAAACTATAATAAGAGCTATCAATACATTCGGGCACACTATTTCACATACAATCAACCTGCTCAAAGCTCATATAGTAATTTTCATTCCAAAGCGAATTGACAGGAGCTAAAAAAATATTGCTGAACCCATACACATACTTTTTGGTATAAAGAGTTGTTCAGGGTGACAAGTACGATGAAATATGGCTGACTTAGATAGCTTCTCCTGTGACATTCAAGAAAGATATCATCCTTTGGGTTGATGACGAGCCATATTCATTTGATAATCAAACATGCTATGCTACTATCCTGAATAATAGGCCAGATTTGTAGATATTGCAAGTGACAAGCACGGCTGCTGCTGAACACTGGATTGAATAATTTGGATGGATTTTGGGATAGAAAGGTCTATAGTTTAAGCTCATTTCTGATATGACTCGAATATAATGGAAAGGTGACAAACAATAACAAAACTATGAAGCAGGAATCGACTTGATCTAGCTTCTGTACAAGCTCAAAGGCTATACAGCTGAAACCTTGATATTCTGCGGAAACTCCAAAAAAGCCCAGTAAATAGCCAACAAAAGATAAATCCCCAAAGGACTATATCAGATAACCGTATCCAGAAATACTCTCTATGCTTTTGCAGGTTGCATCGAAGATGATTAAAGTGATTGAGTAATGAACAACTACACTTGATGATGATTTAAAATATCAACAGCACTACCGCTTCTTGTCTTTGTTCTCGACTTGCTCATTGATTAGAATGTTTGAAACCCGTCGTGGAAATTTCATTTTGTTGGGAGTTTACCCATCTGCTGCTAGCTCATTTTCAAAGTTGTTAATTATCGACATAGAGAGCTGGTTGAACATTTAGGTTATGTTTATGTCTTCCTTTGCACTCACCTCCATAAAAGTGCAACCGTACTATGATGCCACCATTTTTCCCTCCTCACAACTCACCTTCCTATCTTCGCGGAGGTCGCACTTGTTCCCCACAATTATTTTGGGTGTTTTGTCCACCCCGTTGGACTCTAATTGCATTATCCAGCTCATGATATCCTAGTATGAGCGACGATCATTGATTGCGTATGTTATGATGATTCCAGATGCCCCTTTGAAATATGTGTCAGTAAGTGTCCTGAAACGTTACTGGCCGGCAGTATCCCACAGTTGTAATTTGAGCTTTTTCTTAGCATTTTTTTGTTTGAGAGGTACGGTGATTATTTTGGAACGAAAATCCAAGCCAATGGTGGGCGTATGTACAAGGGAGAACTTTTCTTAAACAAATCTCAAAAGCAGATTAGTCTTGCCGACTGATGAGTTTCCGATGATGACAATTTTTGCCAGATAATCGTAATCTTTCTTCTTGAAACCTTTGCGAGGAGATGCTATTTCCATCACTCTTATTATGCTATTATATCAAAATACCAGAAAGAATCCAGCAAAAGGAAGAGCTTACAAACATTCCCGTACCTGGTATCTTCTTGATAATGGCTCTAACTCCTAAGAACAAACTGATGAGGTTAAATGATTGATAATCAAAGTTATTGGAAGGAATCCAAGGCCAGTAGCTAACTGATATTTTCCAGAAGAGCCTAGCCATATTTTTATGCTTATCTGTTGAGCAGGGCTCGAAAACTATTATACTTACTGGCTAGCTGCTCATATACTACCATTTTTAGAGGTCGAAACATTTTTTCCTTGATGCCTACTTGCTTGAATCCTTCCTCGAGCTCTTTCTAGACCTTCCAAAATTGCTAACTTTCTATCCTGATCTCCAAATTTCGATTGTTTATGGTTAAATCCAACACCCACATGCCTTCCTCCTCCTCAACTAATTGTCCTTCTGTCTCGGTACTGCTATTTTGAGAGAAAGTTTAGAACTAGAGATGGTTTTGTTGACGTGTAGAGAGGAGGCTGAATTCGAGTTAGGAAGAGGTAGACTATTGGTCGGAGGTGGTGGTGTAAGCTGGAGATTTGAGATAGCTGGGCTGTTGACTGTATGTCTGTTCGCAATTCATGGAGGGAACCCCTGAAGTTAACATTTATAAACACAAAAAAGCGAACAAATAACATCAGCGATCACTACAAAGCTACTTGCAATCATACTCAAAATATACCATCATCAGCATGTCTACCGATTTATCAGGATCTCTAAAACCCCCTTACCCTCTCTATTTTGTTTGATTTAAGTTCTTTGGTCGATTTTGGTGCCTCTTTCATCATAAACTCCCATTTTTCTCTTGAATATTTCAACAGCTGATATTGTTTTCGCAATGGTTTTGTCAACTCCTACAATTGTCACCTGTTGGTCCCTTACTCTTGATATTATTTCTTCAGCATATTATTCTGCTTTTTTGTTCTTGACAAAAATTGTGCTATCTGTTGGATACTCCTCTACCTTGACTGTCTTGATGCCGACCAGCTCAGTAAATTATTTCTTCTCGGGTTTTTTAGGCGCCAATTTTTGTTTCTCCTCTTGCTTGGCTGCCTTCTGCTGCTTTTTGCTCAACTTGGCACCCCCGGTTGTCACGATCTGATTCTTTTGAGACATGCTATTTATCACTTCTACTATAAATATCAATAATAATGTAACAAATCGACATATTCCAGTCCCACCTCAGACAGGTCCTAGTCTAGATGGGCAGAGGCAACCTAAAGGATGCTGAGGTTGAGCTGAAGCAATTATAGAAAGATGTCAAGTTCTACTTAGTAAATAATAAGATCGTTCAGAATGATCGGTTGGCTGAGATACAAATAGGCATATATAACAACTTAGCCTGTATATGTTAGAGGTATGGCTTATTGTTATGTAGCAAAAGGAAGTACAAATCGAGTCTGTTTCATTTGCAAATTGCTCACAAATTGTAAACTGCTTACTTCAAGCACAAATATGGAGAAGACGAAGATATTCCTCACTCAGCACTTGAACAATTAGCCACCACCTATTCCAACTTGTCAGCTATTTATCAAAAATTGCTCCAGCCAACAGATGCACTCAACTGCATCGAATTTGCTGTTTAACTCATGCAAAAACATAAAGATCTTTAGCACAGCCCCAGGATCGTTCATCTTTACTACAACTACGCCATCCTACTCGAAAGCAATACAAAGTACCAATAGGCCAGTAAATTTGCAATAGCAGGAAAGTAGGCAGCATTAAAGCATCGCAACGACATGATGATCAGAAGGTATATATAATTGCTTGAAAAAATAAAAGAACATCTCGCAAGACAGGAAATAAGAAGGCACAAAACTCTCAAAAGATATCTAGTTGGGTAAACAGGCATTGTTAAACCTATAGAAAATATTTTTATTGAAAATAAAGATGTGACAGAGTAAGAGAAGGAAAAAATGAAATAATTCGTCAATCAAACTATGGCCAGAGAACACTCATCTGCTTAAAAACCAAGAGCGAAATCATTTTTCGGCCCAAGAAATACTCTCAGCAAATCTTACAATTTGTCCTATCGCGCACCCAACTACAGAAGTCTGAGCTCCAATATCAGTGCCAGAGTGGGCAAAATCAAAAGTAATAACATGCGATCATTCAACTCAAGCAGCAACACAATCAACAAAGAGACAACTCTCAATGGATTGATATAAGCATACGGAACTGGAGGCAAATTACCCAAAGGAGTCAACAAATCAAATTAACACTATTCGATATAGCCAAGATATATCAAAGACCGAAAGAAAAAGAAAATTCAGTTTCAAAAGGGTCCAATGACCTAAAAGAACGAGGTCCTCGAGCAAATAATATAAAAATTGTACCTACATTCCAACAGATAGAGCTGATTTATTTTTTAATAAAATCTACCGATCATTTAAACCTTGAATTTTTTCTGCGAACACCCTCATGCCTAGAAGTGACATCTCCTTTGTCCATACAGTAGTCAACCCTCGTATTAGACTTTCGGTGAGTCGGCATGCAGGAAGGCATCTTGCTGACACTATTTTTGAGAGATCTAGCGACATGGTTCCTATTTCTATTGCTCTAATACAACAGCTATTCAATTTGGTTCACTCGTTCGGTTAGCTTAATATGATCATCGAGTAAATTTTAGTATTTGCTCTAGAATGATTACTCTGTTCTGATGATTGAGGACGATTGACCTGGTGATCCATCTAAAATTTAATCGAGGGTTTTGATCTGAACCTATAGTTCACAATTTTTCTGGGCAACTTATAGGTTTTAGAGTGTAACTTTTTCGATTTGCTAGTAGAGAGCAAAAATTCTTTGATTGAGATCTTCCTGTGACCACTCCTAATATCTCTCAGTTTGATTTTCCATATTTTCGATTATATAACATAAGAACTCGTAAATAAAATGTAGATGAAAAGTATCAGACCTAACTGTCGCCTCTACGTTCCGCTCTGGCCATTGATCCTTCAGATGAAAAATCGTCCTTTTATTCCATTTACCACTAGTTTCTACTTTCAAGGTAGAGCTCCGTCAGCCCATAAGCTATTATGACTATCATGATGAAAATAACTAGCGACATTATGATCGTATTGGCACCTGCGCTCAGACTCAAATAACCGAGGAGGTAGACCGAAATGTGGAGCAGACATTCGATGATCATCATCCAGATATGTTTGTATTTCTCAGGGCTCTCCACGATATATCTAACAACACAGAAGACAACCTCCATGATCACCAAAGGAGCCAACATTCTATTATCTAGGTATGAACCTGCCAAAATAGTGGCCATAATGATTCGTTTGTACATATATAGACCTCCCAGCACGTTGAAGAACCATCGACCTGTGCCATAGATGCAAATGAAGATGATGAAGAAGATTGAAACTGCTCTGCTGGTGCTGTTGAAACCAGAAGACATATTCTGGGAATCACCGATGTACATTAAATTTGCTACTGCCCAGTAAAAGACCGGGAAAGAGAGGAATTCGCCACAACCGATGATGGTATTGACAGCTATGCGTGGATGCCAGGCATCAGGTTTATGACAGACAGATTTGAGCAGCCAGCAAATGAAAGTAAGAACAGCCCATCCTCCCAAAAAGACCAAAAATAGGCTGAATGCCCATCCAGCATTTCTAACAATGTTGGCATCCATTGTAGACAATTTATACGAATTAGGAGCAGCCAGTTCAACATAGTTAGAAGGGATTGTATTTTCGAAGAAGTTGGGGAAAAAGCCAAATTGTGCGTACAGCCAACCATAGTAGAATTGAGATAGTAGCTGACCTACAAGCAATTTGACAAAACTGAGGAAGTAGAGGGACTGTGCAAGAATGAGAGTATTGTCGACCTTGTAGAGCAAATCATTACCAATGAACACCGCATGCAGACAGATCAGCACTGGACCCATGATGTAGCCAATGTAGGCTAGCCAAGTGCGCATGAAAGTGTTATGGCTTTGTCCATTGCTCACCCCATAAACTGTATTTGAGAGGGCGACGTTCGAACTAGATGCTAGTTTTTGAACACTGCCAGAAGCATTGAGGATCCACAAATTATTCTGAGTGTTTGTGTCTTGAAGATGAAGGAAACCGTTTGTGATTTAGGCATTCTGGGTAGTTGCTGACACTCGAATATTGCCATTAGATGCGACAACTGGAGTTCCACTAGATTTAGTGATAGGCACAATCACTGAACCTTGTGACTGCATGTTTTAATCAAGAATGAAAAACACTTGAGTAGTACCATCAGGTTGGAGATAAGTTGACGAATCGATAGTAGCTAGAGTAGTAGAAGGAGCTTGACTAACGGGGTAGCAATAGAGGATTCCATTTGAAACATAAGGGTAATATTCTGCTGAACTACAGTTGTTAATGCATTGACCAGTTTGATAGTCCACATAATTTGAACAATTTCCAAAGGTTGTGGTGTTGGTTTGCAGACAAGAGTCATTTCTGGCCATATAACATTTTAAACAACCTGAAGGACAGGGTGAGCAACCTGAAAAATCAGCATTTAGCCCCTGTCCATCAACACATTTGAGACAAGTCCAGGTGGGACTATAAAATTAAGTATTTCTGAACAATCCATCATCTTTTCTCGATGTCAATTGTTGGAATACAGGAATGTAACCCACTGGATCATTGGGAGCAGCCCTGCCATTGAATGTCCAATATGAATACGGATCAGAATTCTGAATTTTGTTGTAATTGACAATAACAGCTTGGTAAGGCAATTGAAGATAAGGTTAGGCACAATTACTGATCTCTGGTAGGATGCAGGTTAAACCTTAGTATGGGATGGTGCCGTTGGGACAGGATGAAATGCAGGTATTGTTGAAATTGAAGTATCCGGCTTGACAAGAGGAACAGAAAGTATCGCTGTTGGGGAAGCAAGCTTGACAATTTGTCACACGAGCAAGGCAACTAGTTAGCCTGTAGAGAGGATTATTGAATTCCTTTAAAATACAAGCATTGTTTATCCATCCGTACTGTTGATCACAAGCATAGAGTGGGCTCTTTCTTCTACAGAATACTCCTTGAGGTGAAATATACAAAAAATAGCCTGAGAAGCAAGAAGTGCACCAATTATCATGGCACGACAGACAACCAAATTAGCAAGAAACACAGCTAGATGACAGAACGTCCCAACCCATCTTTATTGGACATGCGGGTACACTCAAACATTCATTATTGACCGTCAGTGTTCCATTGTTGCAGATACAGTAATTGTTAGCATTTGGGCTGAAATTTGTAGGACAACTAATGACACATTTGCCAGCGTGAAGATAAGTATTCGTCACGCAAGTCATACACTTCAACATTGAGGTGTTTTTGTAGTAACTTGCATAACTGCTGGAACAGGTGCTATCTTGAGCAATGCAGATGGAATTGATGTCCTCGAAGAAAGATATTTGTGTTCCGTTTAGACATTTTTCTGAATAGATAAATAAATACGTATGCATGCACCATTTGAAACAGCGTAGAGAGCGTTGCAGCGATTACACACTCCAACATTTGTTGAACAATCTAAGCAATTAGGATCTGAGCAAGCCTGACAAGCACCATTAATCAGAGAATTCCCCTGTCCGGGATTACATATCCTATAGCATTGTCCATTGACAATCTTGTATCCAGATTCGCAAGCTATACATTCCAGATAGGATCTGTACAGTTTATCAACTTGACAAGTCAGACATCGAGCTGGGCATTCCATGCATAGTCCATTGCTGGCAAATGTGCTTTGAGGGCAGGTTGTCACACAGGAAAAAGATAGTGTTCTGTCAAAATATTCGTTTTGCTTGCTGCAGTAGCAACCATAGGGGTAGTTTGATGAATTTTGAGGGCAAGTCTGAATGTTGAGACTGGAAAGAGTTGGTTCCTCGTATGTTGAGTAACATGAACAAATCCTTGATGTGTCATTTTGAGGTGTATATTCTTAACAGGTCAGCACACAATCTCCAAATTCACCACGCATTTCGTAGTAATAAGGAAAAGGACAGGTGGTCACACATTGCCCTCTGAATTCAAATGTGAAAGGTGGACACACACTATGCTCATCTCTGAAAGATAGCCTCCTATTATTCTGCCAAGCTTGAGGTTGGAATACACTCGCATAGCTGATCTGTGCTACTTTATATCTTCCTTGTTCGTAAACCGTAGCAATTGGCCAAAACTCATCTAGAACCAAAGTATATGGAGCCTTGAATGTGATATAGACGCGAGGTTCCATGCATCGAGGTTGGAATGTGATGTTAGGGAAGATAGTGGCCGGGAAGGTATTGCCTGGGAAATCGTATATCAGTGAATTATTCAATTTGAATGAGGAGTATGAGTAGCTTACATACAATCCTGGATTATCGTATTGGGCAATTTCGAATTGACCCATGAATGTTGAAAATTCCCAGTTGTTCTTATTGAGTATGGGTCCGAACTGATAGGTGAAGGCTATGTTTGCCTGAGTTCCAGTGTAAATGTAAGAATTGTTGGATCTGAAAGTCGTCACATTGACCTCAAATGACTCCTGATTCCTGAAGTCCGGCAGTTGATATGTCCCCACCAATCTTATGACCCCCCAATCGTCAATGGTGAATATGGTAGAAATATTGAAGCTGGAGCCTACCGACAAGTATGTAAAGTTGTTGTCAGTCATAACCTTACCCTGATCGATCACCAAAGCATTGCAAGTACCATTGAAAGTTGGTGAAGTGTAGTTCCCCACATTTGTGTATGCGCTATTGCCGTTGAAATTGGAAATCGAAAGAGTGCATTGATTTTGGAGAAGGGTTGCCTTGAAGAGACCCATGGTACTGATTAGAGAATCGCCAACATTGAGTCGTAGTTGTTAGTTAGTGTTTAGCCGGAAGTAGGTGGCCGTGTGAGCTGTGATTATGAGAAATGCCAGAGAAAGGAGCATTCGCATTTAAAATAAAGAACTTGTAATAACATCTGCTATCATTACTGGCTATCGCTATTACAAAAACAACAGTGGATAGTTATTTGTCCAACCATCAAATAAAATCACTAACATATGCTTTTTTGGTAATTAACGTAACGGTGTCTTCAATCGATCGTTTTTTATTCTGCATCAACAGTTATCTCGCTCTTTTCTGAAGAAAGCAATAGTTCAGCAAGAAGCAAGCTTAGTGTGATGTGGAGGAATGGTAAACGGCCTTCTGAAAATTTATCAAGCTCCTATATTATCAAAATGATTCCAGATCTAATAATAATTCGATGGAAAGAAAAAATAGAGCCAGAAAGCTGACCATTACAGGAGAGAATGAACTCACAGATGATTGCCTTTCTCCCACCAAAAGCACCACTATACCAACAAACACTATTGTGAGATTTGAGGAGGTTCCAGACTACTCAGTCACTCTATACAATGATGACACTACAGGCTTCATCTTATTCGCACCTGATGACATGCTTCCCTCAAAGGGGGCCTTCAAGAAGAAAAACAAAAGATCCTCCTTGGAATCCCCGACTCCTCAATATTGAAACGCCCGTAGTTGAGTGCCTTTGTTCTATCTATATTATATCTCAACTTTTAGTATTGTGATTCCTATAATCATAAGCTATCGTAATAATAGTATGATCACTCAGCTGAACAGAATCAAGAGAAGGACAAGGTTCAGGATAGCTGAAAGCAATAAGCCAAACTTGAATTTATCTGCTTTTGATTGCTCTGTTTCTAAACTTGCCTTGATTACTGCTTTTTCTTTGTTCAAATCTTCCACTTCGCCTTAAAGCTCTTAGATCTGCTCCTTTAGTTGGCTCACATCAGCCTAATTCCCTTTGAGACCGGATCCACCTTCAACCTTCTTCTCTTGCAATTTATTGAGGTGCTTAAAATATTTATTAATTTCTTCCTCTTGCTTTTTAACAAAGCCTTTTGATTATTCAAAAGACTTGCCTTCTATCATGTTGGCAACCATAATTTTATTGAAGAAATGAATATGGAAATACATCTTAAAGGAAATTTTATCTAAATAGAAGCAAAAGTACCCTAACCAATGGTCTCTACTTCCCGCTTGTAATGGATCTCAAAATCGTCGCAATATGGAACCCCCTTGTTCGATATTTTTGACCATATTACATATTTGTCCTTTGAGAAAAAGTAAAGAATTGCGTGCTAAGTAGCTCTTGTCGATTTGGGCATAAATGGAATACCTGATGGAGGAACTGGAACAGTTGACTCACACTTACGAGTGAATTCTAAAGGCATTGAATTTTTTATGTTTCTAGAGTTGAGGTATTCCGACACGTTAGGAGACCAATCTTCTATCTCCATCTAAGAATGTCCAAGGAGATACTTCAGGTATATACTGAAACCTTTGTGTTTGGCTCGACAGTAATTAATCTCATTGTTTGTCTCGAATAACTTGAAGAACTTCAATGCAGTTAAACCTTTGAAGGTGAATTAAAGACTATCGATTTATTTGTACTATTCAGTCTTTACCAACTCATTTATCTTGTTTGCCCTTTCTGGTATATCTTCCTCTTTTAGATCATCGCCTTGCTCTACATCAATGTCTTCTTTGACCTCTGCCTCTTCGATTTTTTATTAGACGTACATTTCGTCGTAAACAACTTCGAGAGCAGAGCAGATCCGATCATAGGCTTGATTTCTCGAAAAGAAAGAAGTGAAGAATATCTATCCATTAACTGTGGTGATTGAAATAGAATTATCGAAGAAAATGGCATTGGTTCTTTTCTATATCTTTTTGATATCTTCTTTGGGAATTTCAATGAAAGTTTCCCCAAAAAATACATTTTTGGGATTGAATTTCGAAAAAAAGCATAAACGCTTGTTTGTGATGTACATTCGACCAGAAAGAATGATCTTATCTGCTAATCCACAAACATAGCTTTTGATATACTTTTCATCATGATGAAGAGTTACCCTGCTCAACAGATAAGCCTAATGCCTGTTCTTTTCTTGAAGTTTGTCAGTTTAGAAATCTTTGTCTCTATCATTATTTACACAAAATTCGCTATTTCTAATAGTTTATGTTTAGTCTCCGCTGGAGTCATCTCTCATCGGCATTCCTTTCGTAACTTAAGGGGAATAATCTACATTGAATTCCTTGATTTTATCTTATAGCTCAACTGGTCGTTTTAGTTTATTGAATTATTCTATCTTGTTCAGCTCAGGCTCAAATATAATCTTTGTACTTCCCTCTGCCAGCAAAAAACCGAAAGATGAATCCTATAAGAAGTGGGTTCTTGAATTGATGGTTTCAACTATTGAAGTTTCGATTTCTTTTGGATCCAGATTTCTCACACTTTAAACTGATTCTTCAAGTCTCTCCTTGATGTTGGCATAATCCTCAATAGCTGTTTTTTCCATAATCTAAATAATCGAGTCATAATTGACCTTTATCTCCTCACAATTTTTCTAAATTCTTTCATAAACCTCAGCAAAAAGGACCTTTAGACCGTCAAGCTTTATCAAACATTCATTTTTTATTGTTCCTAGATCATTCGAAAATTTATCCTCTGGCTTGTCATGTTTCTTCCTGTCAAAAAATGATTTTTTACTTTTGGGCGTTTCCTTCTTTATCATAAATTTTTCCAGCTGCACTTTGAATTCCTTGAACATAGCATCCATGATTTTCGATTCCTCAGCTAGTAACAAATCAATGTTTTTTATCTTAAGGTTCATATGCTTCCACACTTTTTCAGAACTAGGCAGAATGATTTAGAAGATCGAGTTGAATGTTTTCATGAAGATGTTGCTTTTTGATCCATAAAACTCCAATGATTTCTTTTTCTTCTTCTCAAAACCTCCAGTAAAGTCTTTAAAATTATTGAATAATTTTTCATAATCTCTCTGAAAATTACTGATGAACTCGAAAAATTGTCTATCCATGTGCTTCCTTTTTCGATAAATCTAAGCAAGCTCTTTTTCGAGGTGAATCAGGAAGATTCCAATGTGAGGATAGTGTGTGTCCATGATATTTCTATAATTGATGATCACACTAGGAATGAAAGGATGTTGCTCGAGTTTGACTTCTTCCTTTAGATATTTTTTTTCCTAACTTTACAGATAGGAAGAAACAAGACAAAAATCCATCTTGAGCGTTGATATTTTATTGATAGCTTCATCAGTAGCGTTCATGATCTTGCACTGTAATTAACAGTAATTTTTGACATAAAATCTCTCAAATATATTGATCTTGTCCCCTACATCTTGAATATTAGCTCGTACTCTTTCAACTAACTACCTATACACCTTTGCAATCTCAGCCCTTTCATTTGTCAGGGTCTAAGCCAATTGACAGCATGTGGTTCTTTCCTGCATGAGCTCCTGATAGTTACTTTCGCAAAGCGCATATCTTCGTAGTTTTTAATTACGGTTGTAGATCAGTTTGACATCGGTGAAAGATTCCTTGTAGAGATCTATATTTGACAGCATTATCTTGTATAGTTTATAAAACCGTCTGTTTGATTCGGCTAAGTTCTGTTAATTTCCCATGAAAGCTCTGACTTTGTGCTCCAAATCTGTGGTCAGTTTGGTCTAAATTGTATACTTCTATGTATTGGCTAGGTAATCTTCCTTGAATTCATTTACCAATGAATCTGCAAAGGCTTTCTGCTCCTCGAGACACTTGCCAAAAGTGGTGGTTAGTTGTGAATAGTAAGCCATATTTCTTAATGCATCATCGCCTCCTCCTGTAAACTACAATAGATTTTTCTCGAAAGAAATGCAGAAACTTTCACAATTCTTGGCTAGATACTCGAAGTAATCAAAGGATCCTTTTGTGTACTTTCTGAATTATTCGAGCTTCTTTTCAAGGTTGGCCAGTCCTTACTCTGTCAGCATTCCCGTCCTTTGGAGACCTTTCACACCCGCTAGTTGCATAGGCAATAAAATATGATTTTCTAAAAAATCAAGCAATATCACTACTTATCCATGTTTAGTTTACGACTCATCACAGCTTTGATCATTTCAGATCGCATATACTATGCTATTTAAACATATTGTCCTTAAGTTTCACTTAGTAGGTTCAGTCTTTAACGCATTTTAAGTGATTTTTTATAGTCAGAAATATTTCTCTGAGAGATAGATTTTTTTTTGCTGCTTTTGAGGTTAGCTCTATTGAAAGCTACAATCCCTGAATAATAATCATCGTTTATCTGATTCTGCTTGGTATGCTCATAAAACTACTGTCGTATTCTTGCCATTTTTTCAGCCTGCTTCTGTTTGAATTATCTGAAGCTGGGTAAACTTTAGTAGCGAACTGGTAAAATAGAATTTGACTTCACAGTTGATTTCCTTTGCTTTATTTATAAAGGATTGGTCATAACATTGGCTCCGCTGAAACTTTATCTTCGCTTTTTCATCACCCCGATGGTCTTAAGTATATACCCCTTGGCTTCTTCTCTATTGAATTTCTAAAAGTCATAATTGGAGTATCTTCTGTTGCTTCTGAGCATAAATTTTTAATAGGAGTCATCTTTGTTATTCAGTCTTTTTTTGATCATGTATCGCCTAAATAATTGCTTGAGCTTGTCCTTTTGTAGATAGTAGTCTTAATTTTATTCAATCATCTACAATTATTACTCGCTGAACTTGTCGAACAGGTTGATCATACCTCCAGATTAGTCACTTTCCTCTTGCTTCAAAGAAAAAGCCTTGATTGTTCTCATATAACCTTCAGACTTAAGGCTTGTCAAGACAGAACTTTTGACATATTACATACTTCCTTTGTGTTACTTTTATGTATTTGAGTTGTTTCTTGTTCTGAAACTCCTACTTTCTTTATTTTGGCTTCTAAGACTGATTGTAGTCAGTTCTTTTGATGACTGATATACGAGCTGATATGAAAAGGTTTCACTGATCTTCAGTCGAAGCTTTCTAGCTTTGATAACATCCAATTTATGTTGTTTATGTTCGACATTGATCGCCTTATTCTTTTGCATGATCATTCCCATACTCAAAGACTTTCCTATGTGCTATCCATTTCCTTTTCCTTTCAATCTTTCTTCATACCTCCTGACCTCCTCTTTACTTTCGTCATAGGGAGCTATCATTATTTATATTGATAGCACTGGTTATTTTAATTTTGGATAGATAGTCAATGAATTTGGATTACCGATTGATCCTCAAAGTAGGCTCCATTAGTGCTTTGGGATTCGGACTTATTCATTACATCAAATAACTATTCAGATCTATTCAGGATGCAGCTTAGATCGAAAACAGATAAGTACACAACATCTGGGAAGTACAACACATGCTCAATTCCAATCACAGCAGTCAACTAAATCTAATCAAATTAAAGCCTTATTATTTCCAATCGCTCAACAGAAGTATCAGCATTCGGTCTGCCTAAAAAATGAAATTTTAACCTTCCGACAGGGACGCGGTTAACTTCTTCATTAGAAAGATCTCCAGGCCAAAAGGTCTCAAGTACTACAAGAGCTATGAACCTTATGAATGGTTCGCAATTACAGAGAACGGTCAACAAGCTAAGTATTTCAAAATTTATGGCTTTGGATAGATCCAAGGCGACTTTTTCAGTCTGAAAAAAGAATTTGAACCATTGAAAAATTTAAGCTATTGGACCAGATTCAGAAATTGGATTTCTAAGCATTTTTTGAAGATCCTTCCCAAACCGAAGGAAGTTGGAACCTTTAAACACACAAAACCACTCTTCTTGGGACCTGTTATCGGCTACCTCAACTACTAATTCAATCTAATGAAAGACCTCCATATAGTTGCTGTCTGCAACTTCGAGAAAGGAAAGATCATCCCCACAGTCACCGCAGCATCGAAAAGCGATATAATGAACTACCTCTTAAAGAGAATCGAGGGCAATTACCTCAAAGTAGCTGGTTTTTTGGTGATGTCAGTCGTCATGCTTCGTTGGATTTGGAGTGACGTCCGTGCTTTGATTAATGTTCTCAAGCTTAAACGTCAAAAATTAAACAACTCATACTTCAATCCCGAAGTCTAAGACGACAAGACTTGCATAATATGCTATACAAACTGCAGAAACATGATATTTTTTGACTGCAGACACATGATAATGTGCAGATAGTGCTCCGAACATTACGAATCCGACGTTTGCCCATATTGCAAACTAGACATCGATTAGATGAAGGTTGTGAGCGCTGTTAAGTGATAGAAAATTATGTATTTTTATCATTACCAATCCATATTACATCATTTACGAGCTGAACTCTCGCTATCAAGAATCATTTAACCTATCTTTTTGAATGAACTTTTGCGCAGTTTCAAGGAAGGCTTGGCTGGCATGTCTTATTCTATTGTAGCATTGTTGTTTAGGTCTAGGGATCTCTTGTACCTCGTTTGGGGATTTTTGGATATTTACCCTGAATAGATTGGCTTGAATTTCTACTCTGCGAACTCGTTATCCTATAGTTCATATTACATATAATTTCCTCGTTTCGAAGGTGAGTGTAGTTTTGGAGGCATTTCATAACGTTTTTTGGTTTCACGGGGTGGATTTTTCTTCCCATAGACATTCATGATTTCCTTTTAAGCTTAGTTCTT
>Ga0100378_1001432_pt1 | contig 25141 bp, 22 predicted proteins | sample CryGeymeta201502_FD_81535 | JGI IMG/M metagenome (GOLD analysis project Ga0100378, IMG submission 81535) | Groundwater microbial communities from Crystal Geyser aquifers in Utah, USA - Crystal Geyser metaG 2015-02 | ecosystem: Environmental > Aquatic > Deep subsurface > Groundwater | place: USA... | reverse complement strand
GGCGTGTGATTGCGCGGCCGTTTAACGGTACGACAGGTGCATTTAAGCGGACGGGAAATCGTCGTGATTATTCTATTCCACCACCGAAAAAAACGTTGCTTGATTATTTAAAGCAAGCAGGGCGTGACGTGATCGCCATCGGAAAAATATCGGATATTTATGCGCACCAAGGACCCACGCACGTGATCAAAGCCCATGGAAATATGGCTTTGTTTGATGCGACCTGTGAGGCGATGAAAACAGCGCCAGCTGGAAGTCTTGTGTTTACCAATTTTGTTGATTTTGATTCATCGTTTGGTCATCGGCGTGATTTGCCGGGCTATGCCGCAGCGTTAGAAGCCTTTGATGCGCGTCTGCCAGCATTTGAAGAGAGCTTAAAGCCGGGTGATGCCGTGGTTATTTCGGCCGATCATGGTTGTGATCCAACATTTCCTGGCTCTGATCATACCCGTGAGCACGTTCCTGTGTTATTTTTTGGGCCGGGCATACCATCTCAAGCGATAGGTAAACGTGCGAGTTTTGCTGATATAGGACAAAGCTTGGCAGAGTATTTAGCAATTGATGCCTCGATGTTAGATGGTATGTCGTTTTTGAAGTCATCACATCTTAAAGCTTTATAAAGGCTAATCTATGGGGTATCCGTCAGCTTTTGTGAATTTTGCCAAGCGTTTATCGATGGCGAAGACCATCACTATCACATCGCTTCGTAAAGCAGTGCTTTTTGTTTTATGGAATACCGATAGACCGCTCAAGGCCTATGATATTTTAGAGCGTTTAGCTGACGATCAACCCCATGCAACAGCTACAGCTTTATATCGGGCTTTAGGTTTTTTTGTTACAGCAGGTGTTGTGCACAAAATTGATTCGATTCAATCGTATGCACTCTGCGGAAAAAAAGAGGCACATACATGCTCCGAGCTTTTTATGGTATGTTCTTCATGTCATAAAGTGCACGAAGTTCAGGATGTTGCGGTGCGTCACGTGATGCAGCAATTGGCGCTTTGTCATGACTTTCATGTGAGTGATGATCCTATTGAACTTCGAGGTTTGTGTGCACGTTGCCGAGCGAAGCATTGATTTTTATAGATAAGCCCCCATCTAATTGAAATTCCATGTCTTAATCTTAATCGGGAGAAATTTTGGACCAATATCGTGGAACAACCATTTTGTCTGTACGAGATGGAAAACAAGTTGTCATTGGTGGCGACGGTCAGGTGACCCAAGGCAATACGGTGATGAAAGGTAACGCACGTAAAGTGCGACGTTTATATAATAATAAAGTGATTGCGGGATTTGCCGGTGGTACGGCCGATGCGTTTACGTTATTTGAGCGTTTTGAAGCTAAATTAGAAATGCACCAAGGGCATTTGGTTCGCGCGGCGGTGGAGTTAGCAAAAGACTGGCGAACGGATAAAATGTTGCGACGATTGGAGGCTTTACTGGCTGTTGCCGATGCGCGTTCGTCGCTCATTATTACAGGGAATGGTGATGTGATTGAGCCTGAAGAAGGCTTGATGGCGATTGGTTCGGGTGGTCCTTTTGCGCAGGCTGCGGCACGTGCGTTGATGGAAAATTCAAAGCTTTCGGCGCAAAAGATCGTTGAGAAAAGCCTAGGTATAGCCTCCGATATGTGTATTTATACCAATCATAACTTAACCATTGAAACCCTGGATGTTCATTGTGAATAATATTGTAAATAATAGCGTAAATAATACCATGACGCCTCGTGAAATTGTTGAAGAACTAGATAGGCATATTATTGGACAAGATGCAGCGAAGCGTGCTGTGGCCATTGCTTTGCGTAATCGCTGGCGTCGTATGCAAATTACCGATGATACGTTGCGTTCTGAAATCATGCCTAAAAATATATTAATGATTGGGCCAACTGGTGTCGGTAAGACCGAAATTGCCCGACGTCTTGCACGTTTGGCTGATGCGCCTTTTATCAAAGTTGAAGCGACCAAATTCACCGAAGTGGGTTATGTTGGTCGTGATGTAGAGTCAATTATACGCGATCTTGCCGATATTGGCTTTAAGCTTGCACGTGAACATGCGATGAAGAAAGTGGAGCAGTTAGCAGACGATGCGGCAGAAGAGCGCGTTTTAGATGCCTTACTTCCTCCAGGGGAAGGCGATGCTAAGCGCGATCCAGACTCATCAGCAAGGCAAGTGTTTCGTAAGCAATTACGTGAAGGTTTATTGGATGAAAAAATCATTGAAATTGATGTGGTTGCGCCAAGTGTCGGCGTTGAAATCATGGCACCTCCTGGCATGGAGGAGATGACGAATCAACTTCAGTCGATGTTCCAACAAATAGGCTCGGAAAGAACCAAACAACGTCAATTACCGATTGCAAAAGCGTTGAAAATTTTGCGAGAAGAAGAAGCGGCAAAACTGATTAACGAAGATGAGATTAAGTTGGCGGCGATTGAATCGGTTGAACAAAACGGTTTTGTGTTTATTGATGAGATTGATAAAGTCGCGCGACGTTCAGATCATCAAGGTGGTGATGTGTCCCGTGAAGGTGTGCAACGTGATTTATTGCCTTTAGTTGAAGGTTCAGCGGTTTCAACAAAGTATGGCATCATTAAAACAGATCATATTTTATTTATTACTTCGGGTGCATTCCATGTTGCTAAGCCTTCGGATTTAATTGCAGAGCTTCAAGGGCGCTTGCCGATTCGTGTTGAGCTTAAGGCGCTTAGTGTGGATGATTTTGTACGTATTTTAACCGAGCCTACAGCTTCACTCACCGAGCAATATACCGCGCTTATGGCAACAGAAGGTGTCAAGCTTAGTTTTGATGCCAGTGGCGTTCGACGAATTGCAGAAGTTGCATGGCAAGTGAATGAACGGACTGAAAATATTGGTGCACGTCGCTTGTATACCGTCATGGAACGTTTACTTGAAACGGTATCGTTTGAAGCCACGGACAAAGCTGGAGAAAAAGTTAAGATTAATCAAGCCTATGTCGACAAATATTTAGGTGAGCTTGTACAAGATGAAGACTTAGCGCGTTTTATTTTGTAATTTTTTTTCGTTTTTTTATTAAAAGAAGTATAAGATGAACCGTTGTGTTTGGGTAGGACAAAACAAACCTCACTATGAACGCTACCATGATACCGAATGGGGCGTTCCGGTTCATGATGAACACAAGCTTTTTGAAATGCTTATTTTGGAAGGCGCGCAAGCGGGGCTTAATTGGGAAACAATTTTAAAACGCCGCGAAGGCTATCGTGAAGTTTTTAAGCAATTTGATCCAGTTGCCTGTGCGAACTTGAGCGATACATATTTAGAAACACTTTTAAATAATCCAAAAATTATCCGTCATCGGTTAAAAGTATTTTCAGTGCGAAAAAACGCACGAGTATTTATTCAGATTCAACAGGAATATGGATCGTTTGATGCTTATGTTTGGTCGTTTGTTCAAAATCAGCCTAAAATCAATCAACCTGTATCACTTCATGATCTGCCAACCCAGACACAAGAATCCATTGCGCTGTCTAAAGATTTAAAAAAAAGAGGCATGAGTTTTGTGGGGCCAACGATTATGTATGCTTACATGCAAGCGGTGGGCATGGTGGATGACCATACCCAAGATTGCTTTAAATGCTTGATTTAAGCGATGATCATAGAAAATACTTGAGATTTTTCAAAATTCAACACGGTCCTAATGCGTCGATCAAAAAAGATTAGAGCCCGGAACAGTACAGTAAATTAGACATGATCAGCTGCTAAATAAGTATACATAGCAGGCACGACAAATAGCGTAAAAGCTGTACCTATCAATAATCCAGCAGCAATCACCAACCCAATATCAAAACGACTCACGGCACCAGCACCTGAGGCAATCAGTAAGGGAAACACACCAAACACCATGGCGGCTGTTGTCATCAAAATAGGACGCAGGCGAATACTGGCCGCTTCTTCAACTGCCTCGCGTCGTGATAGTTTTTTTGTCCGCTGCAGATGATTGGCAAAATCCACGATTAAAATGCCATGTTTACTGATTAACCCAATCAGTGTAATTAATCCAACTTGCGTGTAAATATTAATACTGGCAGCACCTAAATTGAGCGGAATAAGCGCGCCACATAATGACATCGGTACACTGATTAAAATAATCAGGGGGTCGCGAAAACTTTCGTATTGAGCGGATAGAATAAGAAAAATAACAAGAATAGATAAGAAAAAAATAAAAACCAGTGAGTGACCTTCTTGTATATATTGGCGTGATTGACCACCGTAATCAAAATCAAAACCTTTGGGTAAGTTATTTTGGGCGGCAGTATGTAAAAAATCAAGCGCTTGACCCAGCGTTGTTCCCGGTCGCATCATCCCCTGGATGGTGGCTGAATTGAGTTGTTGAAAATGTGTGATGGCATTAGGTCGTGTTTTTTCGACAAGGGTTACAACGGTTGATAGGGGAACCATCGTATCATTCATGGTTTGAATATAAATTTCGCCAAGTTGCTCGGTAGTTAGTCTGAATTTTCGTTCAAGTTGAGGAATAACTTGATAACTACGTCCTTCTAAGTTGAAATAATTGGTGTACCCACCCGAAAGTGCGCTACTTAAGCTGTTGCCTATTTGCTTCATGTTTAAACCTAAGTCAGCAGCTTTTGCACGGTTTATTTTTAACTCAACTTCGGGTTGATTAAATTTTAAGGTGTTATCTAAATAAATAAATAAGCCGCTGTCTTTTGCTTTGTTCATCAGCGTTGTCGAAACATCAAATAAGCTATTTAAATCATTGCTTGTTTTGATAGCAAATTGCACAGGTGGACCGCCACCACCACCGGGTAGTGAGGGAGGAATCACCGCAAAGGATTTAAGTCCTGCCACAGTATTTAATGCTTCTTGTAGTGGTTTTTTGAGTTGGAACTGGGTTTTATTGCGATCACCCCAGGGTTTGAGGACAAGGCCTGAAACGGGTGCGGCTGAATTGATAATAAAATAATGTTCTTTTTCAGGAATTGAATTGAATATTTTCTCAAACGGCTTAGTAAAGGCTTCAACGTATGAAAGTGTTGCAGATTGAGGCGCTGTACCCACGACAAAAAAGAAACCTTGGTCTTCTTCAGGAGCGGTTTCTTTAGGTGTTGAAATGTATAAATAAGGGAGCATCAGCAAAACAACGGCAGCAAAAACCAACATGATTTGACGTGTATTCAGAAGAAGATGAAGTGCGTACTTATAGTGTCGACGCAAGGTTTGAAAGCGTGCGTCGATACGTTGCGTGAGACGTCCGCTGTTCATGTGAGATGAAAGAATTTTAGAACACATCATTGGCGAGAGTGTGAGTGCAATGATGCCCGAAATAATCACCGCTGAGGCAAGTGTGAACGCAAATTCTTTGAATAATGCGCCGGTGAGTCCAGACATGAATCCAATGGGTGCATAAACAGCCGCAAGTGTGATGGTCATGGCAATCACAGGGGTTGCGATTTCACGCGCACCCACAAGGGCAGCATCAAACGGCGTTTTTCCTTCTTCAATATGTCGATGTACGTTCTCGACCACGACAATCGCGTCGTCAACCACAAGTCCAATCGCGAGCACAAAGGCAAGTAAGGTCAGTAAATTAATGGAATAACCTAAAAAAAACATGAATGTACAAACACCAATCAGTGACAGTGGAATGGTCACCAGAGGAATAAGAACTGCTCGAAATGAGCCTAAAAAGAAAAAGATCACTAGGATAACAATCGTTGCTGCTTCAAGTATGGTGGACTGTACTTCATCAATGGAAGCACGAATAAAGTCGGTCGCATCGTAAACGACCATACCTGTGAGCGATGGTGGAAATTGAGATACCAGACTGTGGAATGCTTGCCTAACGTCGGTAATCACACTGAGTGGATTGGCACTGGGGGTTGGGGTAATGCCAATAAACACCGCTGTTGTTCCATCAAAATTAACGGATGAGTCATCGTTTTCTGATCCTAATTCAACATGCGCAATGTCACGTAACCGAATGATTGATCCGTAGCTGCTTCGAACAATCAGTTGCTTAAATTGGTCGACATGATTGAGGTCGGTATTGGCGCGTACGCTGATGGCCACGTAATCACTTTTCGTACGACCTGCAGCCGTTAAAAAATTATTATCACGCAAAACACGGCTAACATCGGCAGGGGTGACGTTGAGTGCAGCCATTTTGATCGGATTCATAAAAATACGCATGGAATAAGTTTGTCCACCAAGAATTTCAGCTTTAGAAACACCGCTAATGGTTTCAAGCTGAGGCTTGATGACACGGGTTGCGTAATCGGTTATTTGTTGTGGGGTCATATCCGGGCTATTTAAGCTTAAATAGAGTAAGTCGATGGATGTATCTGAGCTTTTAGTTATGACAGGTTCTTGTGATTCCGGCGGCAATTGATTTAACGTTTGTTGCACTTTGCTCATGACATCGGTAAATGCAATTTGAGCGTTAAACCCAAGTTTGATGTTGAGTGTGATGGTACTTTTTCCAAGCGTGCTACTTGAGGTCATGTAATCCATGCCTTCAGCACTGGCGATTGCACTTTCGAGCGGTGTCGTAATAAAGCCTGCAACCAAGTTTGAGTCTGCTCCTGGGTAGCTTGTGGTCACGGTAATGACGGTGTTGTCCATACGTGGGTATTGACGGATGGACATATTCAACAACGAATTTAGGCCAAAGAGCAAAATTAACAAGCTAACAACCAGTGAAAGAACCGGTCGCTTAACAAATAAATCGGTGAAGTTCATGGTTGATGACCTAGATTCAATTGAACTTCGTTATTAATCACAACACGCGTATTGTCTTGCAATTTGATTTCACCGGCACTCACAACGAGCTGTCCTGCTTTTAGGCCTTCTGTAATCACCACTTGATTATCTTGTTCGTCACCGGTTGTGACAAACGTACGCTTAACCCATAAATCATCTGGGTTGTTTTTATCTTTTTGAATAAGAAAAACAGAATTACCGTACAAGCTATATGAAATCGCTGTTGTCGGAAGCACTAAAGCTTTGTGAATGCTCGGTTGTTCAACATCGATGGATGCAAACATACCTGGGATAAACGCATAATGCTGCAGTTTTTGTGCTGTGTTTTTTTCGGTGTTACAGGTGATGAGTACACGGTTGCTGTTGGGTATTTTTTGAGCTTGAACCAAGGGGGAGGGGCTTGCATCCTGATCGAGTACGCTCATGGGGCAATTTGGCACCGTTGCTTGCACTTGAATATTATGTGTTTTAGGATCGATTTTAGCATTAATGGCGGTAATTTTTCCGGAAAAAACCAGATGCGTTTGGGGTTCTACAGAGAAAAGAATGTTTTGGCCTAGATGTATGTTAGGTCGTTGATGCTCGGGAACATGAAATTGAAGAAATAAGGGATCCATCGATTGTAACGTAACAATACTGGTTTTTCCGGGGGTGATAAATTCACCGAGATTCACCAAACGGATGCCCAATCGTCCGGCAAAGGGAGTTGTAATGTGTTTTTGTTTGATCGTAGCTTCCGTTTGTTCAACCGTTGCCTTGGCTTCTAAATATTTTGCTTTAGCAACATCGACGTCAGCCTTGGAGGTTGCACCACGTTTGATAAGCGTTAATTGACGTTGGTAATTGATGTCTTGAAGTGTCAGATCGGCCAGATTAAAATTTAAATGGGCCTGATCAACACCATCTTCAATATCGATGAGAGGTGTGTTGGCATCCACCATTTGACCTGAGTTAAAATGAATAGCCGTGACATTACCCGATGCTTCCGAATTAATATCAACCCCATGGATCGCTATAAAATCACCGACTGCATGAATGCTGGGTTTCCACGTTTGTTCATTCACCGTTACTGATGAAACCGTCACGGCAGGAGGGTGGTAATGAGCAAAAAAATTTTTAAGAAACAGTTTTTTACCGACATTAAAAATAATTAAACCACCAAAAACAACGCTTAGGCCGATGATCATCAGTGTCATAGGTTTTTTTTTCATCGTGAGTCCCTGGATGATTTAACGCTGTGCAATCATTGCTATTTTTGATAATACCGCTGATCATGCTTGACATCAACCCTCAGTTGTGGTAAATTTTTTACAAGTGTGATTGTTTTTAAGTCATAAATTCAAGGCTGGTTGTACCGACCATAGCATAAAAGAATGGAAGTACAATAAAGATAACAACATTTACTCAAATGAGGTGAAACATGCGAAAACAAGAGATCAATACAAGTGAAGAAAAAGTAAGTGAGGAAAAAATTGACGTCGTTGCAACCTTCGTTAACCCTGTCATTGAAGCCGAAGTCGTTGGATACATGGTCGCCGAACCTCAACAAATCACACAATGGATAGACGAAAAGGGAGAGCTAAAATCTACAGGAGAAGAGTTTTATGATCAATGCAAAACAGCCTTACAAGAATTATTAAACGAGCATGAAAACAAAAATCAAGCACGTAAAAGTTCGTCAGGATTGACTGGAAAAATGACTCAGATGATGGGGAATAATTTATTTAATAAAAAATCTAGTTTTAATTTTGAACAATATCGATCAGAAGAAGAATTGAACATTTTCCGTGGTATCATGTATGATGTTACACACTATGAATGGAACAGTATTGATAAAAATAATAAAGATGCTGTTATCAATGTGATAACTCAATTCATTGAAAATCGTGTTAGGGAGGCTTCTGATAAGAGATCTCGACTGCCTCACTCGATTACTCCAGACCATGGTATGGAACGTTACAATACATTGAGTCAAGCAATGGTGCTGTCCTTTACAAAGAAAATACCCGAATTATCAAGCTTACGTGCTGAGATGAAACGAAAAGCATTTATGGATAATATGCTAAAAAGAGCAGAAACTGAAGAAGCCATACCGAAGACTCCAAGAGAGTTAAAAATTATTGAGGAGCAATTCAAGTTAACATATGAAACGGTATTAGAAAATTTAGTAACACAATATACACAAAAGACAGGAACCGGTTTACATACTGTCTTCAATGACTTCACGCAAAAAGGTCAATGGAAAAAGCTTCGAGAAACTGAAGAAAAAGATATTTTTAATAAACTACATGATCGCTTTATGAATGAATTTAACGTTAAAGACTATTGTGCTGGTAAAACCACTGGCGCACAAGTTAATCAAGCCATTTTTCAAGACATCAACTCCGCCATTGAAATGTTTGTTGCAGAAGCCAAAATGACGAGAGCGCTAGCCCCTGATACTCATCATCTTGGTAACAAGAACAATCAGGGTATGCAACGTTATGATACATTGCCTAATAAAATTCTTAAATCTTGCATCAAAGAGTTGGAAGAAATAGGTACAAACGAAGAAAAAACTAAACTACTGGAGCAAAAATGGATTGAAAGAAGACAGCTCGCTGGGGAAGTGATGGAGGCTACTGGAGAGGCTGCTGTGATATTAGCTAAAGGGGTAGGGTATGCCGTTTTTGGTATTCTTTATGTTGCAGGCGCGGTGTTGGTAGCACTCGCAGAAGCTGATGATGATTGTCATCATCACCACCACCATTATCATCACCGATAAGGGCCTGTTGAGAATGACTCCCCACGGCCTAGTGCCCCGCGGCTTGTCCGCGGGTTTTCTCGGTGTTTTATGATCTACTCTTCCCTTCTACGTTTTTTGTATCAAACGTTAAGGTATCATCTTTTAACCTGACTATAATGGTTTCTCCTGCTTTAAACGCACCTTTTAAAAGTGCTTCAGCTAATGGATTCTCGAGGTATTGCTGAATAATACGTTTGAGTGGTCGTGCACCATAGACGGGATCAAAACCCGCTTTAGCGAGATGTTCGAGCGCGTCAGGTGTGACATCCAGCACCATGTTTTGAGCCTGAAGGCGTGCGGTGAGGTGTTTGATTTGAATCAATGCAATTTTAGCGATTTGTTCTTCATTAAGCGCATGAAACACAACGGATTCGTCAATACGATTAATAAACTCAGGCCGAAACTCTTGACTGACAAGCTCCATAACCGCTGCTTTGGTTTTATCGTAATTCCCCTCTGCGCTCATCTCTTGGATGAGATGTGAGCCTAAATTGGATGTCATGACAATGACTGTATTTCTAAAATCAACCGTGCGACCTTGGCCATCAGTTAGGCGACCATCGTCAAGCACTTGAAGTAAAATATTAAACACATCTTTGTGAGCTTTTTCAATTTCATCCAATAAAATCACAGAATAAGGACGTCGGCGTATGGCTTCGGTAATATATCCGCCTTCTTCGTAGCCAACATAGCCTGGAGGTGCACCAATCAATCGTGCAACCGAATGTTTTTCCATGAATTCTGACATATCAATACGAACCATGGCCTCAGGCGTATCAAACATAAAGGTCGCGAGTGCTTTGCAAAGCTCCGTTTTACCAACACCGGTGGGACCAAGAAATAAAAATGAGCCAATCGGACGGTTGGGATCGGATAATCCCGAACGTGAACGTCGAATAGCATTGGATACTGCGTCAACGGCTTCGTTTTGTCCAATCACATGTTTATGTAAAACACTTTCCATTTGCAATAATTTTTCTTTCTCGCCTTCAAGCATTTTCGAGACCGGGATTCCAGTCCATTTTGAGACCACATCTGCGATTTCTTCATCGGTGACTTTATTGCGCACCAATTTGGTTTCTTGCTTTTCCATGGTTGCGGCTTCAGCAAGCGCTTTTTCTAATTCTGGAATACGTCCATATTGTAACTCAGACATGCGAGCCAGATCGCCTGCACGTTTAGCCGCGTCCATTTCAAGTTTGGTCTGTTCTAAGCTTTCTTTAATTTGTGTCGTGCCTTGCAGGCTTGCTTTTTCCGCTTTCCAAATGTCTTCGAGATCAGCGTATTCTTTTTCGAGTTCAGTGATATTTTGTTCAAGATCGGCCAAACGTTTTTTCGAGGCTTCGTCTGATTCTTTTTTAAGTGCCTCACGTTCAATTTTAAACTGAATTAAACGTCTATCGAGTTTATCCATGCTTTCAGGTTTTGAGTCAATTTCCATGCGAATTTGACTGCCCGCTTCATCGATGAGATCAATCGCTTTGTCAGGTAATTGTCGGTCCGTAATATAGCGATGAGAAAGCGTTGCGGCCGCAACAATGGCGGGATCGGTAATTTCAACCCCGTGATGCACTTCGTAACGTTCTTTTAAGCCGCGTAAAATCGCAATGGTATCTTCCACGCTGGGCTCGTTGACCAATACTTTTTGAAAGCGACGCTCAAGCGCTGCATCTTTTTCGATATTCTGCCTGTATTCATCCAGCGTTGTTGCACCAATGCAATGAAGCTCACCACGTGCAAGGGCAGGCTTGAGCATATTACCGGCATCCATCGAGCCTTCAGCTTTACCCGCTCCCACCATCGTATGAATTTCATCGATAAATAAGATCACTTGACCTTCTTGTTTTTCTAGATCTTTAAGCACACCTTTGAGGCGTTCTTCAAACTCGCCGCGAAATTTTGCACCGGCAATCAGTGCGCCCATGTCGAGGGAGAGCAGGCGTTTATTTTTAAGACCTTCGGGCACTTCACCGTTAATAATACGTTGCGCTAGACCTTCGACAATCGCTGTTTTACCGACGCCCGGCTCTCCAATTAAAACGGGGTTGTTTTTTGTACGGCGTTGCAGAACTTGAATGGTGCGACGAATTTCATCGTCACGCCCAATCACGGGGTCAAGCTTGCCTTGTTCTGCACGTTCGGTGAGATCAAGTGTATATTTTTCAAGGGATTGACGTTGTTCTTCAGCATTCTGATCATTCACCGATTCACCACCGCGAATTTCGTTGATGGCTTGCTCGATGGCTTTTTTATTGGCGCCGGCATGTTCTAAAATGTCACCCAGCCCGCCTTTTTTCTCCATGGCGGCAAGTAAAAAAAGCTCGCTGGATATATAGCTATCTTTGCGTTTTTGAGCAATCTGATCCGTAATATTCAGTAATTGACCCAGGGTATTTGATACATGCACTTCACCCGGCGTGCCTGAAACCTTAGGCAGTTTATCAAGCGCTTGATCAACCGATGTGCGAAGTTGAGATAAATTCACACCGGCTTTGGTGAGTAGGGGTCTGCAGCTTCCGCCTTGTTGGTCGAGCAGGGCTTTCATGAGGTGTTCGGGTTCAATAAAATTATTATCTCGTCCAAGTGCTAATGATTGAGCATCGGCAATCGCCATTTGAAACTTTGAAGTCAGCTTATCCATTCGCATATAAAACACCCCATATTTATTAAATTTATTTGGTTTTAATTTAAGAGCCTGTAACGTAAAATGCAGGCTCTTCTTTGTAAAATCAAGTGGCACCCATGACAAAATCTTTTTTTTCTAATAAATCTGAGCATCCTGTGGATTCCCAGCTTGTATTAAATCAACTTATGCAAGATTACTTACGCGATCAAAAACGCAAGCGTCGCTGGCGTTGGGTTACCCGTTTATTTCTCTTGATGATTATAGCCGGTTTTTTGTATCAAGCGATATTATCACGTCATGCACTGTTATCTGCACGTGTGAACCCACATGTGGGCTTGGTCGATGTGAAAGGTGTGATTGCAGACGGTCAGGCGGCCAGTGCTGAAAATGTTATTAAAAGCCTAGAACACGCGTATGAAAACAAAGCCATGAAGGCGTTGGTGTTGCGTATTGACAGCCCGGGAGGAAGTCCCGTTCAGGCGGATTATATGTTTAATGCGATTCAGCATTATAAAAAAGAATACCCAGAGATTAAAACATACGCCGTATGCATGGATATGTGTACCTCTGCTGCGTATTACATGGCCGCTGCTACGGATGAAATTTATGCGGCACCGTCAAGCATGGTGGGCTCAATTGGTGTGATTTATAACGGTTTTGGTTTTGTGGACGGCATGCAAAAATTCGGTGTGACGCGCAGGCTTCAAACGGCTGGTGCGCATAAAGCATTGCTCGATCCATTTTCGCCTGAAAAACCTGAAGATGCGGCATATTTACAGCGTATGCTGGATTTAGTGCATCAGCAATTTATTGCTAAAGTAAAAGCGGGTCGTGGTACGCGTTTGAAAATCAATCACGAGACGTTTTCAGGGTTGTTTTGGACGGGCGAGCAAGCAAAAACTATGGGACTTATCGATGGTTTTGGCAGCAGCGAAGATGTGGGTCGCGATGTGATTAAGATTGAAGAATCTGTGGATTACACCGAGCAAGGTAATGTGTTTGAACAATTTGCCAAAAAACTTGGAGCAGAAGTGGCCATTCAATTGCCAGTTGCTTTGGGTTTGAAGCCTGGTTTTCACTGATGTGAGTTAAGATTATACGGATAAAATCCCCGTCCTTGAAAGCTTTAGGGCGGGGAGGAGGAGCGCTAATTTATAGGCATTTTGAATGCTTTATGCATGGCATCAAATATTTTAGGTGCGCCAGCAATCACGCTGCCTAATTTAACATAGTCTTTCCCGCCATTCGGATCACTGACCAATCCGCCCGCTTCTTGAATGAGTAAACAGCCCGCTGCAATATCCCAAGGGCGTAATTTAAATTCGAAAAAGCCGTCTAATCGACCCGCCGCAACGTAGGCGAGTTCAAGAGCTGCAGATCCCATCCGGCGAATACTTGTGCATTCTTTTAGGAGTGCAGGAACATTGGCGTGGTACGCTTCTCCTCGGGATGGATTCAAAATAGATGGGCCACTGCCGAGTATCGCGCTGTTTAAATCAGTTTTGTTTGATACACGAATACGGCGATCGTTTAAACGTGCTCCTCGGCCGCGACTTGCAGCAAAGCATTCATGACGGAGAGGATCGTAGACCACGGCATGTTCGAGTCGGCCTTCAAATTGCATGGCAATCGATACGGCGTAACATGGGAACCCATGGAGATAATTGTTCGTACCATCTAGAGGGTCGATAATCCAAACACATTCAGCATCGCTATTGTAAGCGCCACTTTCCTCAGCGATAATTCCGTGCGTGGGATAAGCTTTATGAATGGCATGGATAATACTTTGCTCAGCTTTAACATCGACTTCTGAGAAGTAATCATTTTCGCCTTTTTTCGTGATTTGAATACGATCAAGCTGCTCGGCATGTCGAAGAATAATATCCCCCGCTTTACGTGCGGCGGTGATTGCGATATTTAATGAAGGTTCCATGCGTATGTACTCGTTATGGCTCAAACGGAGTATTCTAACACATTTTGAAGCGATAAGTTGATTAAGGTGCAGTCCAAATGAAATTAAATTCAATTCGTGTGGTGTTGGTCGAAACATCGCACCCAGGAAACATCGGTGCTTCAGCCCGTGCTATGAAAACCATGGGGCTTGAAAAGCTTTATTTGGTGTCGCCGCGCACCTTTCCTGATCATAAGGCGATTGAGATGGCGGCAGGTGCCGATGATCTTTTGGCTCTGGCCGTGGTGGTGCCGACGCTAAAAGAAGCACTGCATGGCTGTCAGCTTATTTTCATGACCAGCGCACGCCCACGTGAGCTTAATTTGCCGGGATTAACGCCTCATGCAGCGGCGATACGTATGAGAGAGATGCCTGATGAAGCTGAAATTGCTTTAGTTTTTGGGCGAGAACGAACGGGCCTTACGAACGAAGAGCTTTTGCATGGGCATTATCATGTAGAAATTCCAACCAACCCTGCCTACAGTTCGTTGAATTTAGGTCAAGCAGTTCAAATCATGGCTTATGAAGTGGCAAGGCATGTGCTCGTACCTCTGTCTGAGCTCGCTCCTCATAAGCACGCAGCGCTTGCGACATCCGAGCAAGTCGAGCAGTTGTACGAGCATTTGGAGCATGTGTTACGGATGATTGATTTTTTGAAGCCGTCTAATCCAAAGCATGTGATGCATCGCCTCAGACGTTTGTTTAATCGTGCTAAGCTTGAAACAACGGAGGTGAATATTCTACGTGGTATGTTAAAGCATATTGTACGGCATACAAAAGAATCATAGGGGATAATAACGTATGAAAAAACGCCCAATTTATTTTGATTATATGGCGACCACACCGGTCGATGTGCGTGTCATTGAGCGCATGTTGCCGTATTTTGGGGTAGACGGTGAGTTTGGAAATCCTGCGTCTACAACGCATACTTATGGCCAAACTGCTGCATGCGCTGTTGAGCATGCCCGGTGTCAAATCGCTGAGGTGATTGGGGGTGTGCCACCAGAGTCGATAGTATTTACCTCGGGTGCAACCGAGGCGAATAATTTAGCAATTATTGGCTCAGTTGGTTTTTATAAGCGTAAAGGCCAGCATGTGATTACCATGGCCACGGAACATAAAGCCGTACTTGATAGTTTTAAGTATTTAGAAAAAAATGGGTACGAAGTCACTTATCTTAAACCACAACCTGATGGGTTGTTGGATCTCGATGTACTTAAGCAAGCCTTGCGACCGGATACGATCTTGGTGTCTATCATGCAGGTGAATAACGAAATTGGCGTGATTCAAGATATTCAAGCCATAGGTGAGTTGTTAAAAAACAAAGGGATTATCTTTCATGTGGATGCTGCACAATCCATCGGAAGATTAGCTGTTAATTTGCTGGACTTACCCGTTGATTTGATGTCGTTCTCTGCACATAAAGCCTACGGCCCTAAAGGCATAGGAGCGCTCTATGTTCGTCAAAAACCCCGTATCCGCTTGCAAGCGCAAAGCTTTGGTGGTGGGCATGAAGGAGGGCTTCGTTCAGGAACGTTGCCGACGCATCAAATTGTAGGCATGGGTGAGGCATTTGCTCTCGCTGAGTCATTGCGTATTCAGGAGCAAGCACGTATTTTAAGTTTACGCACGCGTTTTTTAGATGGCATGAAAGCTTTACCTCATCTAAGTATCAATGGAAGTTTAACGCAGCGAATTGTTGGAAATCTTAATCTATGTTTTCATGGCATAGAAAACAGTGAGTTATTGATGAAATTACATGAGCTCGCGGTATCTACGACTTCCGCTTGTGCCTCGTCACGTCAGGCATCGTCACATGTGTTGCTTGCTTTGGGTTTAAATGATGCTGATGCACAAAGTTCGCTTCGTTTTTCATTTGGACGGTTTACAACAGAAGAAGAAATTGATGCAGCTGTGCAGCTTATTACTCGGAACTTATAAATCAGCTTGATTTTTTTTGATTAATTTGATTAACATGAATGAAATCGAGTCTTTGTGAGGGAAAGCTATGGCAGTCAAATCGCTTGATGATTGGATACAAGCCTGGAACAATGCTTCTGGAAATGAGGTAGATAAAGCCTATGATTTACTTCGGCAATATGTGCTTGACTCTCAAACGGGCGTTGCCGGTACACTCTCACCACGTACTTGGTTTGCTGTGTCAGAACGAAAAAAAGTGCAGTATTTAACGGTATCGCCTATCGAAAAATTTTTAGACCGCTCTTTGTATGTTCATGATCTAGACGCTCTCTTACGATGCATCAAGCAAAATATTGATAGCTTTTATCGCAAAGAATTTTCTAATAGTATGAGTCTTTGTGAAGGGGATGAATTGCTTCATGTATTTCAAGTCATCAAAGAAAAAACAGGCGTTGATTATTTTAGTTTAGATTTAGATCCTGAAAGCAAGGCGCATTCGAGCGCTCTGTCTATCTAAATTTTATTTCTAAATTTTATTTCTAAATTTTATTTTTGGCAAGCTACTTTGTGTTTGTTATGTTATTCTAAATATTACGGATGTGAGAATGCTCTAGGATGAGTAAATGATGAAAAAAGAAGACAAATTGTTTTTTGGAGGGTTATTTTCGCTGACGTTAAGCCTTTTTTTAACACCATTTGGTTTTTATTTAATGCCCGCAGCCTGGTTTGGTTGGCAATACACCGTGCCCGATTTTATACTCAACTTTGTTCTTTGGATGCAGGTGACGTTCCATACAACGTATGGATGGGCTTTTATTTCGGTGGCGCGATTGTTTGTGTTGCCGGGTATTTTTTTTGGTGTTGTTACGTATTTAATTTCTCGACGCTTTAATAAAATGAAGCTTGAGCGAGAGCAGGGCGTTGAAAAGCAAGCATTAGATGACGTCGTATCGCATCAAACATCAGAAAAAATGAATGACGAAATTAAAAACTCACTGATACTACTGCTTAAAATAGCCGGTATTGCTGCGTTTATTTTTATTTTTATGAATGCCATGCAATTGTTGATATCATCGCCACCACCCGGGTAATTTGTTAAAATAATATACGTAAATAGGTCGCTAAGATCATCTCCCCCCAAAATAAAGTAATGATGCCTGAAAAGCATAAAAAAGGCCCAAAAGGTATGGGGGTTTCTTTGGACTGATGGGTTGTTTTGAGATAAATCATGCCGACAACAGCACCAAACAGAGAGGCAATCAATAAGATAAGTGGTAGCTTAATCCAGCCAAACCATGCACCCAAGGCGGCGAGTAATTTAAAATCACCGTGCCCCATGCCGATTTTTCCTGTGATGCAATAAAAAATTTTCATGACAAGCCATAGTATGATGTATCCACATGCAGCACCTAAGACAGCATCGGGAAGCGGTGTTATTAGCCCGTGAAGGTTTGCAAGTAAACCCAGCCATAATAAACCTAGCGTCAGTGAGTCGGGTAAAATTTGATGCTTTAAATCAATCACCGTCATGCATATCAGTATCCAAATAAATACAAGAGAATAAATTAAAATCAGTAAAAAACCCATGTGGTATGCAGCAAATACCGAGAGTACAAGGCATGTTAGCTCGACCCATGGATATTGCCAGGAAATTGGTTGTTTACAAAAACAACAACGACCTCTTAAAATGATAAAACTCAAAATGGGAATATTATGCCAGGCAGGAATGACTTGATCGCATGAGGGGCATGTTGAGCGAGGAAAGCAAAGATTAAATTTTGGGGTATTGCTGGGAATAGAGTATGTGGGATTTAATAAAGCACGGCACTCATTTTTCCAGGTATGCTCTAGCATGCGGGGGAGTCGATAAATAACAACGTTTAAAAAACTTCCAACAAGCAGTGTCAATAACCCAAGGCAAACATAGCCTGCGGTGGGGTAGCGAGCGATGAACTCTCCTAGATAATACATCATGAAACAATGGCTCCTAGTTGAAAAATAGGTAGGTACATGGCAATAATCAGCGAGCCGACCCAAAGGCCTAATAGTGCCATGAGCAACGGTTCAAATAAACCGCTATGCGTTTGTATGGTATGGCTGAGCGCTTCATCGTACTGTTCTGCAATACAAGCAAGCATCGACTCCAGTCGCCCTGATGACTCACCCATGCTCACCATTTGGATCATCATGTTAGGAAATATCATGCTTTCTTCGAGTGACTGTTTGAGCGAATGGCCCTCAATAATATGTTCACGTACGGTTAAAATTGCATGAGTGTACACGATATTATGGGCAATATTAGACGCAGCCGCGAGTGCGTCAACTAAAGGGGTTCCTGCGGATAAAAGAATCGCAAGGGTGTGAGCAAAACGGGCAATCAGTGCTTGTTTGATGATAGATCCTAAGAGCGGTAGCTTGAGTATGCATTTGTCTAATATTAAGCGTGTGCGTGTTAATTTTTTATAACATGAAGTTAGGGTATAAATACCCCCTAAACTGAGCATCACCGTGATGAGTCCATCGTGTTTTATGTAGGCGGCCAATCCGATGATATGCTGTGTAAAGCTCGGAAGAGGGGCGTTGAAACTATCAAATAAATCTTGGAACTGGGGTACGACAAATAAAAGAAGCCCCACGGTCACGCACGCCGCGATGAACAAAATAGCCAGAGGATAGGTGAGTGTTGCACGCATTTTTTTATGAAGGCGATGCAGTTCTTCTCGATAGGCGGCGAGTTTTGTTAAGAGCACAATTAATGCGCCCGATTGCTCACCTGCCTGAATAAGGCGGTACATGAGTGTATTAAAATAGAGTTTATGTTTATAGATAGCATCTGCCAGCGAAAGGCCCTGTTGAACATCACGCTCGATGGCGTGTAATAAGCGTCTCATACGTGGATTTTCTTCGCCCGATCTCAAAAGCCCCAGGGCCTGAATTAGGGGTACTTGAGCAGCTAAAAGACTGGCGAGTTGTCGAATAAATTGCGTGATATTCGAAGATTTAATGCGTGAAGAAGGCCTAAAATAGGCAAAAGGTCGCTCTTTTGAAATTTTATGCGCAATAATGCCTTGCTTATGCAGATATATTTTAGCGAGTGTTGGCGTTTTTGCTTCAAGACAACCTCGAGCAGGTTGTCCTGAGCCATTCACACCGACCCAGCGGTATCGATGGTAACAATCCATGTGAGCTTCCGTGTAAAGTTTGCGTTGGACCGTAGTTTTGGTACTTTATTTAGCTGAGATCACGTCGTTTTTCACCGGTATATAATTGACGTGGTCGCCCAATTCTTGATTTGGATGCAGTCATTTCTAACCAATGCGACATCCAACCCACGGTTCGAGCGAGTGCAAAAATAACGGTAAACATGTTGGTTGGAATACCAATTGCACTTAACGTCAAACCTGAATAAAAATCGACGTTTGGATACAGTTTTTTCTCGATAAAATATTCATCTTCTAAGGCAATACGCTCCAATTCCATCGCAATTTTGAATAAAGGCTCATCATGGGCACCGACTGCATTCAAAACTTTGTGACAGGTTTCACGCATGACTTTGGCACGAGGATCGTAGCTTTTATAAACGCGATGACCAAAGCCCATCAAACGAAATGGATCGTTTTTATCTTTCGCGCGCGTAATAAATTCTTTGATACGGCTCGTATCACCAATCTCACGAAGCATATTTAGGCAAGCTTCGTTTGCGCCGCCATGTGCTGGCCCCCAGAGTGCACTAATACCCGCTGAAATACATGCATAAGGGTTTGCACCGGTTGAGCCTGCAAGCCGCACGGTTGATGTGGATGCATTTTGCTCGTGATCGGCATGCAAGGTAAAGATCGTATCCATGGCTTCAACAAAAATAGGATCGGGTGTGGTATTTTCAGACGGTACACCAAACATCATGTTTAAGAAGTTTTCTGCATAGGACATGTGATTTTGAGGATACATGTACGGCTGTCCGATGGAATATTTGTAACTCATCGCGGCAAGTGTTGGCATTTTAGCAATGAGGCGAATGGCTGAGGTGTAACGATCGGATTGATTCGCAAGATCGGTTGAATCATGATAAAAAGCAGAAAGCGCACCGACAATGCCGACCATGATAGCCATAGGGTGGGCATCACGACGAAAACCGTTTAAAAACTGATACATTTGTTGATGTACCATGGTGTGATTATTAATTAATTTTGTAAAATCAGTACTTTCTTCCGAACTTGGTAATTCGCCGTTCAACAATAAATAACAGATGTCGAGAAAATCTTTTTTCTCAGCGAGCTGCTCTATTGGATAGCCACGATAAAGTAAAATACCGTTGTTTCCATCAATGTAGGTAATTTTAGATTCACAGGAGGCCGTGGATACAAACCCTGGGTCAAACGTAAACATATCTAGGGCACTGAGCAGATGAACATCAATCACTGGATTGCCTAGTGTAGGTGTTTGTATCGGAAGTTCAACAGGTGGATGGCCTTCGACAATAAGTTGTGCTTTTTTTTGTGTCATGGACGCTCCTAATGCATCGAGGTTTTCAGAATTTTCAAATAGGAATTGCTTTGTGCACTATATAAAAAACCTGAGGTTCCGTCAAACCGGATGCTCGAGTTTCAATCATTTACATATTGGCTGAAATTATGACGATGCTGATGCGCACGGCGTAGGTTCAAAAATTCAGCGTATTTATCGTGAGCTTGTTTAAGCCTCAAGGTCTCATGTATGGGATTGTAATGTGCGAGTGCCCGCGTTTGCCAGCTGTTATCAGGCGTGTTTAAGGTGAGTGTTGGGTATGTAAGCGTTGCAGGGGGTTTGAGCTTAAAGTGCTCATGTAAGGCTTGGCTTATACGCACAATCGCATCGCTTTTCGCCTCGATACTATGGCCTGCGATATGTGGCGTGCATAAGGTTGCTTGATGAATAATTTCAGGATTAATCTTAGGCTCTGCGTGATACACATCGGTGCAATATGTGATGGGATGTTTGATATTAAGTAGGGCTTGTTCGTTAAGTATGCCTCCCCGTGCAGCATTTATTATGATCGTGTGGGGTTTAAGTGAGTGTAAAAACTCAGCATTTAAAAAATTTTGTGTTGGGTAGGGTTGCGTGTTGTGTAAATTCGCATGCATGCAAAGCACATCGCACGCTGAAAAATCGTCTAAGCTGCATGACATAAAATCGGGCGTGATGTGTGCTTTCGGAGGATCGTAAAGCAAAACTTCAAAGCCCAAAGCGTGTAAGCGCGCAGTGACACGCGAACCCACTTCACCCGCACCCATGATGCCAACACGCATACCAGGAAGTTTGTGATGCGTATCTAAATAAGCGAGTGTTGATAGCACGTAATCAGATACGGCCTCGGCATTACACCCCTTTGCGTCTAATAATTTTATATGATGTTTATTTAAATAATTCATATCAATATGATCTACACCGCTGCTTGCTGTTGCAACGCATGTAAGATGGCTGTTACTCAATAACTCGACCGTAACTTGAAGTGTTGAGCGGCAGAGTAAAATATCGTGATAAGGCAACGCATCTAATAATTGTTCGTTGTTTTTATACGTGGTGAGATGAAATGGTGGCTGAAAAAGCCTGTCGAGGTGGGAGAGTGAGGCATCGGCCAAAATATTCACGGCAAACAAGCATTGTGTTGTTGAAGATGTGCGGAGTATACTGAGCACTTTGCTTGCCCTGCAAGTTTATTATTTTTATAATTTATTTCTATAATTTTTTGAGTATTTTATGTCTAAAGCACAACCGCTGATTGCCATCACACGTCGACACGCCATTATTTATGCCATTTTTCTCGTGACGTATGAATTTTTAACGTATATATCAAACGATATGATCATGCCTGGCATGCTTCAAGTGGCTCGGTCGTTTCATGCGCCTGACTCGGTGGTTGCACGTTCGTTGATGCTTTATATGCTCGGTGGTTCAACCTTGCAAATTTTTCTTGGGCCACTGTCTGATCATTACGGTCGTCGACCGGTGATGATTACAGGTGCTTGGGTATTTCTTATTTTTACGATATTGCTTGCCTGTACCGGAAATATACATCAATTTTTAGCGGGCCGATTTTTTCAGGGCATGAGTTTATGTTTTATTGTTGTGGTGGGTTACGCAACGATTCAAGAGATTTTTGAAGAAATGGAAGTTGTTCGTCTCATGGCCATTATGGCGAATGTATCGATTTCTGCACCGCTTTTAGGTCCACTTGCGGGTGCGGTATTTGTGAGCTATTGGAATTGGCGTTGGATTTTTGTTGTGATAGCTGTACTTGCCGCGATAACCTTATGGGGTTTGTGGAAATTTATGCCTGAATCGGTTGGTCAGACTAAGCGTGATGGTGAAATGATTCCGCGAGCTGATCTCGTGTTACGTGATGTGGGTGGTCGTTATATGGCCTTGCTCCAAAACAAGAAGTTTATGCTTGCATCGTTTGCTGCTGGCTTGCTTGGGTTGCCTTGTGTTGCATGGATTGGGCTTGCTCCGGTCATTATTGTGGCCGCATCGGGTGATTCTTTAGTGAATTATGGTTTATGGCAGATGCCAGTGTTTGGTGCGGTTATTCTGGGAAATATCACGTTGCATCGTTTGACCCATCATTTTGAATTAAAACACATGATTATGCTGGGCTCTTCTGTGGTCGGTGCTGGGTTGTTACTCATGCTTATTTTGCCTTTATGCATTGCTCATACGTTTATTTGGTTTATGCCAGGCTTAATTATATACTTTTTTGGTCTTGGTCTAACGGGTTCACCGTTGGCGCGTTTTACATTATTTTCAACGGAAATTACGAAAGGTACAGCATCTGCTCTGATGGGGCTTGTGTTGATGAGTTTGCAGGCTGTGGGTATTGAGTTGGTGAATCATTTGTATTCATCACATAATAATCTTATTTTTGGTGCGTATTGTGCAGGGGTTGGGGTGGTCTACATCGCCATGATGGGCGGTATTTATATCTTTTCTCAAAAAGAAAAAAACCGCCCGGCAACATAATCTCAACATAACCTATTGGTTTGGTGAGTTCTTTTTGCAACATCCAGCAAAGCAATTGTAGAGCCAGGCAATGAGCGCGCCACCGACTAAGGCGTCAATAAAGCCAAATAAGCCGCCAATCGCACTTCCAGTTATTGATGGCGCGTAACCAACGTAGACTACGCCTATTGCGGTTACAAACGCTTTTCCGTACTCAAAAAAATGGGCCATTAATCCCATAAGAAGAACGGAAGAGCCCCAAACAACGCCGAGTGATAATCCAAAGGCTAACGGACTTATTCTACAGTTTGTCATGATACGCTCCTTGTAATGGTTTAAATTAGCCCTGCAAAACATGACCAGGGATAGTCTTACTTTATCGAATAGATAATAAATTGTCTATATATTTTAAAAAAATTGCAGGTTGGAGTTGAGTATGTACACGGCAGGTGTGGACGAGGTAGGTCGAGGACCTTTGGCGGGGGCGGTGGTTGCCGCGGCTGTTATTTTTTATAAGCCGATTGAAGGCATGGCTGACTCAAAAATTTTGAGCGCCAAGCGTCGGGCTATTTTATCTGAACGCATTATGTTACATGCGTTGTGTTATGCTTTTGGCCGGGTTGAAGCAGAAGAAATTGATCGTATTAATATTCATCAAGCAAGCTTGTTAGCGATGAAACGCGCGATTGAAAATTTATCGATACGCCCAGCGCGTGTGTTGGTGGATGGTAAGTATTGCCCAGCGATTGATCTACCGTGTGAAGCCATCATCAAAGGTGATGCGTTGGTGGATATCATTGGTGCTGCGTCTATTTTGGCTAAGGTTGCGCGTGATGATGAAATGTGTGTGTTAGATAAGCAATATCCTGAATATGGGTTTGCAAAACATAAAGGCTACCCAACGGCTTTTCATCGTGAAGCACTTAAGCGCTTAGGACCGTGTGCTATTCATCGACGAAGTTTTGAGCCTGTTCGGCAGAGTATTAGAGATACACCCTACATTGCTCAGCAATTTTTCTAATTGTTTTGCAGATCATCTCAGGTGACCTGCTAATAATGCAGCACCTGAAGCCGCCGCTATACCTGCAACCACAACGTATCCAGCCGTAATCGCTGCAGCAGCTGCGAGTAATAAAACAACACTGACAACGGGTATCATCGGGTGAGATAAAAGGTCAATTAAAAACTGTGGAATCTCCATGTGTATGCGTCTATTAGGTTGTTCTGCTCGGCGCCGAAATAACCTTATCTCACTCTGTAAATCATGTGGCATGATAGGCGGTATCTTTTGGGCTATTTCTTGACGAACAGCTATGACAGGTCGAGGAACCTCATATTCGCGATCTATTTCTTCAGCAGTTCGAGCATAAGGTATGTTGGTGATGCGGTTGTTTTCGGGGTCGCGGGAGGGCTTCCAATTCAAGACTGCCTCAGTCATCCGAAAAAAATCATTTCTTATGGTGGTGTTGACAGGGATTAAAAAAGTAAAAACTGTTAGCAGAAGATCGTTGCCTAATGCTTTTAATCCCCTATATTCAGAAGTAGAACTAAGCGCTATCATGGTGTTTTCGACATCGCTCGTTAGTCTGTTGTTGGAAAAATCTAAATCACAACCAGGTTTAAGCGCTCTTAACTCAGACATCAACCTACTTGGATGGAGAGACAACCCATTATTACGCAAAGAAATGGCCGTCACATGCTCTGGAATGGAGCTCATTACAGCAAGAAACGCCTCGAATGGTACATGACCCCAATAATTACGATCTAAAGAAAGTTTTTGAATATGGTCAGGCATGCACTCTAATGCGCTGACTAAATAAGGAACCGTATGTAACTCATTATCATCTAATATAAGTGTTGTTACACCGGTTTGCATAGCACCTAAAATATCGCATAATCCTTGTGCTTGGAGTCGCCAAAGTTTATTCTTGCTTAAATCAAGCGTTTTTGTATTAGGAGGCAAGGCTTGTACTAACGACGTCATGTTTTCTTTGCTCATGTCGCCTAGGAGGTTAGAAAAAATAACCTATTCTTTTATGACTGGATATTCTGTGGCTTTATGACGTAATTCCATTCACCATGAAAGGTATTTTTCTCAATATTGATTGCTGAAAAATCTTCATCTGAT
>Ga0100378_1001431_pt1 | contig 25163 bp, 43 predicted proteins | sample CryGeymeta201502_FD_81535 | JGI IMG/M metagenome (GOLD analysis project Ga0100378, IMG submission 81535) | Groundwater microbial communities from Crystal Geyser aquifers in Utah, USA - Crystal Geyser metaG 2015-02 | ecosystem: Environmental > Aquatic > Deep subsurface > Groundwater | place: USA... | reverse complement strand
GACGAATCAGACTGGCAACAGCACTGTGCCTCCTCCTCAGAACCAGACGAATCAAACAGGCAATGGAACTATGCCTCCTCCCCATAACCAGACCAACAACACTAATAGTACAAATAATTCTACAAACTCTACTTCCCAATTCCCCACCCCTCCTCCTCCATCTTACAATTCTACTAATTTTACCCAAAATTCTTCTCAAGCTCTTTCTAATTCTGGAATGACTGTAAATCAAAATCTTTCTACTGCACCACCTCCTCCTATCACTTCTGCCGGTCTAGCTACTTTGTACTATTCCTCTCAAGAAAATACATTTATCGGGTCAACAAAACCTGAATGCTTTAGAGTGCTACAAAGTTCTGGTTCAGTAACAACTCTTTTGAGCGTATAGGTTTTTGATAGGAATACAGCTGACCTTATTAGCAGCTACTCAATTCCAGCATTTTCTGGCCTCTGGACTTTCTTGACTTCTAATCCAAATAGGCTTACTTGTTCCCTTCTCTCCAATGGAGCTGGAAGATATGCCTTTATTCACTATGATGAGGCAGCAGGCACTCTGACTGCCAAGGCCAACATTGCTCAGTCATCTTTCCCCTCAGCTCTTTCTGGCCTGTCGGTGAGCCAGATGTCTCAAGCCATCCTTGATGAGTCATGCTCTCTGATGCGTTATGGAAATCAGGTCTACACAATAAGCCAAAACGGTCTGACTTCAACGAACTTTGGATCTGGAATTCTAGCTTCAAGCTCAGATCTTCAGTACTTAGTGTCGGGAACAATGCTTTACAAGTACTCTTCATCAGCCAACAGCTATGCTCAATTCACTACTCTGACAAGCTACTCTTCATATTTCATCAAATCATCTTCCAACAAAATTGTTGTTTGGGGAGCAAGTGCTGTTCCTTCAGGATCAAAGTACACTGTGGACCAGACAGTCTATGCTATCCTTGACAACAGTGGCTCAGCTAATGCCTTCTATTAGCATACTTTCCAGGCCTTCGAAAGTGTTGGCCAGAGCATTTCCGTTCATGTCTCCCCTCTCATGACCAACCTGCACTACGAATATATTGCCAACGCCAGTGGGACAGCTCCCACTATTTATCTATACAATCTTGACTGGAGTACGGCAAGTTCATCCCAGATCACCCTTGGAAACCCCTCCTCCTACCTGTAGGTCATTAAGAGCATGACTGTCTTCACAAAGGAGAACTTCTACCTTGGAGACTACTACTGGGTCATCAGGAATGACACCGGAAGCACAGGGAATGGAACAAAAGTAGAGTCAACATACCAGTTCTTGGGTGAAGAAGTGATCCCTCTCAGACAAAGAACCCTTTCTGCCAGCTAACTAACATCTGCACCCTTCATGACCTACATTGATTCGTACTTCCTCTAAGAACTTGTGGTCCTTGATCTCTACGCCAATGCAGATGCCACCTACCCAGGCTATGACATCTACGAGTACAGCTATGGAAATTTGGCCAGCACTGTGAGGGTGATACCTCCTTCTCCTTCTGACTACATCAGCTACTACCTCCCTAACGCCACCACCACCCTGACATCTGACACCCAACTAGAATGGGATCAGCTTGATGTCAGCACCAATACTATTTTCACTCGTCTCAAATAAAACGACAATGCTATCAACCACATCGAAGTCGACAATGTCAACACCCTCACTGGTGTCTGGGAAAGAAAGGCTCTCTCAGCCAACTGCAGACTTTTGAGGAACACAGGAACAAACGAATATAGGCTGTTGGTTCTAACTTCAGTGGCCAAGGGCACCAACTTTACCTCTGAGATCAACGTGACGACCACTTTCAATGGAGTGTCATCAACAAATTGGTATATCTCTGATGATTGTCTCAAGATTGTCACTGACTCCAATATATTCGCAGCTCCTTCCCTGGCTGGCACATTCACTCAGCTAGGTGCTCTCACAGGATGGCTCTCATATGATGCCAGCTTCAACTACGTTCTCAAGGCTACATAAATCCTTAAGTATTCCTCAGCATCCAATAGTTATATCACTCTGTATACCTTCAACGGCAGTGCACTATCATCAGGAGCCAAATTAACAGCTTACGGATCATACATAGTCGTCTATCAGACCACCTCCACAACAGCTACTGTGCTGGCCCTTGTCGACAACGGAGGAATCATCACTTAAATACTCACTCACTCATCCACTTTCTCGTCAGCACCCACAGTCAAGACCTCAACTCAAAAGTCAAAAATTATCATATACGGCCTCCTTTCTGGTAGCCTCTCTACCTATTTCTACAACATTGACTATGCTGGGGCTTCCTCGACTACTCTGACTTTCCCCTCAGCTGCTGTCTTTGACCCTGCCAATGTTCTGATGCTTCTTGAGGATAACTGGTTGTATGTACGGCAACTGGCGACAGGACTTCAGGCTGCAGGAAAGAACGAAGAGCTGGTCTATGTCATTTTGCTGCACACTATAGTTGAGCTGTCCTCCTCCAAGATCATCTTTGCTGCTGACTAAACAAGTTACATCAAGACCTACTTGAGAGTTCTCAGCAATGGCAGTCTGTTCGTCCTCAACCAGCACTCCGCCTCAGGTGTCTCTCCTGTCATTGTCAAGCTGTGGTCACACTCTCCTTCTCAAAACGAGGCCAATGCTGCTACTTCTTTGATGGGTGTCAGCCAGTACTCAGTTGGTGGATAGATTGTGCTGTGTGCTCCTGGCTGCTCCGACTGTTCTCTAGGCTACTGCTCTGAATGTGGAACTGGGTATGTTTATGAGTCCAACTCTGCTGTCTGCTACAGATGTGCTCTAGGGTGTACTGTTTGTATGTCTAGTGATACCAGCTCATGCTCAGCTTGCTATGATGGATACTTTTTGTCAGGAACCACTTGCAATGTCTGCGATGCCAGCTGCATGACTTGCAGCGGGTCTGCCACTAGCTGTCAGAACTGTCTACCGGGCACCTACTACAACGGAACTGCCTGCGATCTCTGCCCTAGAAACTGCATTGACTGCTATGCAAATGGAACCTGCTCTACCTGCCGTAAAGGATTTGCAGTCACCAGCACTGGTGGATGCAGGGGTTGCTCTCTCTCCTGCTCCAGCTGTGATGCTACCGATATCATGGTCTGTACCTCATGCGCTGATTACCTTGAGCTTCAATTGGGTTCATGCATTCCTTGCCCCAGCAGATGTAAAAAATGCAGTAACGGTAAGTGCGGAAAATGTGACTCTGGATACCATCCATCTAGTGACTCACTCTCCTGTGTTCCCGACTGTGTCCTTCCCTGTAAGACATGTGGGGACAATCAGCCTTCTATCTGTACTGGATGTTACAAGGGCTCTGTTGTCTTCAACAACACCTGCACCCTAGACCTGGCCTGCAATGCTGAGAACAGCTGTACTGATTGTGGGCAGGGAGTAGGGTACGTCTTGGTGGGAGCAAACTGCAAGAAATGTCCAGTCATCAGCAACTGCAAGCAGTGCAGTCAGACAAACCTCCAGACCTGCTCCATCTGTAACTCAGGATACTACGTCAACTCCCGGAGCTGTGTGGTTTGTTCCTCTGAGTGCACCACCTGCATTAGCGCCAGTATCTGTACAGGGTGTGTATCGGGATACACTCTTCCCAACTCAGCCACTCAGGGCAGCTGCATTGCCTGTACTTCTCCATGCCTCACTTGTGCAACCTCCAGTGATTACTGCACTTCCTGTGTGGACGGCTACACCAAAAAGAACTGGAAGTGCCAGAGCAACATCAATATTGGCTTCAGCTTGACACTTAGCGCCACCTCTACTGCTCAAGTGCTCACTAACATCGACCTTCTCGTTGCCTGGCTACTGTCGGCCATGGGCATGGACTCAACACACGTTGATGCCATCACCTTCACCTCCATTGCTCTGGGATCAGTCGTAGCCAGCGGAAATGGAACCACCTCATCTGGATCAGCTGCCTCCACAACAGCTGCCACTTCTAGCGTTGCAGTCGCTGCATCCACCAGTGGATCAGTGGGAGGAGCCTTCACCATTACTTCTTCCTCAGTGGTCACGAATGGAGTCACCACCCATACGGAAGACACCGAGTCTTCAAACACTGGCCTTATAGTCGGTCTGGCAGTAGGCATTCCAGTCGCCATCAGTATTTATTTTCCTATTTAGTCACAATCCTCATCATTATCTTCATCGTCTACAAACGCAGCCAAAAAATAGAAGAATCAGAACACGATCAGGCCGATAAAGAGTATGAATCCAATGTGGTTTTTGATAACTACATCAACCCTCAGACAGTCGTTCAGAAAGAAGGAGCCAACATGGAGCTCGACATTCCTGAAAGCTCAGAGCATGATAAAAGAACAGCAAAGGGAGACGGGTTCGACGAGTACGTGCAGAACAGCATGAAGGCCCCCGTCTATGAACCTTAAATCGAGGAATCCGAATAAAACAACGGGGCCTCTCCCTCACCAATTGTCGTTAAGGACTTCCCTCCTCAGACCAGAAACAATATAGGATTTTCCACTAGAGCAGCTGTCACTTCCAGCAACCTCGGCAACCAGGACCAGAGAGGGGTCAAAACTTCCAATACTCCCATTCACGTCCACCCAATCCCCAACGAGAGAATCAACATCATCGATGCCGAGTTTGGATAAATCGTAGAAAAGCCAAGGCCCAGGACTTCTCAGCTCAAGAAACCTCCCAAACCTCAGATGCAGGAGGAGTAATTCGGGTAGTACCATGTGAGTACCACAAGAAACGCTGTCCCTGAAGACGAGTTTGGAGAGATGGTGGAGCAAACTCCTCCTGAGCCCAAGGCAGAGGTCCAGTAGATCAGGGCTACCGGCAAGGCCCCCGCTTTGTATGAGATATAAATTGAGCCCGAGTCTGAGAGCTAGGAGAATGTCAAGAAGGAGAAATAATCTTAAGACTCGCGGTACTGATAATTCCTCATTCCTTAAATTTCACTCTTTGTAAATAGAATATTATAATCACAACCTATACCTATCACTGTCACTTTTTTTCGTTGAGGTTGAGGCTTGCGCTGTTGATGCAGTATCTCACTCCCGTCTTGTCCTGGGGTCCATCTTCAAAGATGTGCCCCAAGTGGCTGTCACACTCGCTGCATCTCACCTCCGTTCTCTTCATTCCGTGGCTGTTATCAACTTTCTTGGTTATTTTGGCATCCTTCAGCTCGTCGTAGAAGGCTGGCCATCCGCAGCCGCTATCGTATTTGGTCTCTGAGCTGAAGAGAGGCTTGGAGCAGACTACGCAGAGATATGTCCCTGGCTTGTTGGTTTTGTAGTACTAATCTGAATGGAGGGAGGACTACTTTTGAAGAGCGGCTCTGTTCCATTTTGCTGGGTGACGGTGTACTGCATAGATGAGAGTCTTTTCTTGAGTTATTCCTTATTGTATTTTTGCATGGAGTTATCTTTGCTGAAGTAGCGAATGATGCTTCTGAGAATATACATTATACGACTTGGATTAATGATAGATGAGATGATCAGAAAATAATAAATTTGAAGAAGGTCTGCCATTTTTGAAGCCAAGGATCGAGTCGGTGATTTGTGAGATGATATTTTATGTGGACTCGTCACTTCAATCAAAGAGGTCATCTATAGTTAACTCCCAATGAAGAAGAGATGGCAAGTTAATCCTTGACGAGGCACGAGATATAGAATGAGTAAGAAGTTCATTGGAACGAATGGAAATAGAAGATAGAGGTAAATCATAGAAATAGAATAATCCGCTCAGCTCTCAATGCTTTCCAATGAACTGTCCAGTCTTTTCTTGTAACTGCCCATGCGAGTGCTGATTGTTTTGTATTCTTCCAACTTGCACTTCCTCTCCTCCTATAATAACTCCTCCTGAGTATTTAGCCTTCTTACCAGATTGTATATCTGCTTGTCCCTCTGGTTTAACTTGCCCTCTAAAAGCCTCCTCCGCTCTTTTTGCCTCAAAACTGCCATATCTTATCGCCACTCCCCCTCAAGTCTATCTTTCCTCCCAGTCTATCTCTGCTGAGGCTCCTCAGAAGGGAGATAATTCAGGGTGAGCTGCTTCTGTAGGACGAATAGTTGATGCTCATAGGCGATATTGCTTTCCAAAAGTTCTCTTATTCGTTGGGACTGCTGGAACACCTTTCCCTCTAAAGCTTAGATTTCGCGCTTTTGATTTTCTATTGTTTTGCTTGCTTGTTGTTCTAATTGCTGTTACAAGACCAGCTATTTGAGAAGGCTGTTTTATACCTTGAGTTGATGGTTTTAGAGTCGATAGGCGTTGACGAGGGATGATGCGACTTTGATGGCATCGGTCCTAATTTTAAGTTGTTGCTATAGGGAGAGGAGGTAGTCAGGGAAGGCTTAAAGATCACTGGATGGAGAGTGCGGAGTGTGTCTGGTGTGGTGAAGCATTGCTATAAGAATAATTTATCCTGATTATTATCTCACCATTACCCCTCGTTTCATTATCATTGACTAGCCATTATTCCCAACAGAATAGACATCAGTAAAGGCCTTCTCCCATATAAAACCATCATGTGTTGAGGAGTGCTAGCCAAAAAGGACTACTTGGAAGGCCCTTGTTTGTTTCACCTATTGCCTACAACACATAGAATTCCTTCAAAATATAGCGCAGAGCGTCTGATCAAGCTGTCTTCCTTTGATAGTGCCTGTCGAAGTCAAGGATGCACTGAAACGAACAATACTCAGTAACATCCTTCCTCTCTTGGGATAGAGAAGAAAGGGAGCAGATATGAACATGTGATAGATTCACTGATATCTTTAACATATGGTCCCGGCAGGCAAGTCCCTACCAGCAGCATGAGTTTTGACTGACGTTACTTTCATTTATTTTCAAAAGTAGCTTTTCTGTAAAATCAGCGTTAGAGGTGATACCTGCTGTTCTGAGTAAAAAGGAAGCAGTAGTAAGAAGGAAAACTGATGCTTTCCCCTGAATCAAGCAAAAGTGGTACTATTCATTATCGAATTTTATTGTGTGTGAGCTGATGTGTGAAAGCTCTTTTTTAAAACAGAACAGATCCAAGAACGAGAACAACCAGACTCTTCCCCCGAGTTGCCCTTCAGTCCCCTAGCCCTTTTTCAAGCTTCAAAGTTCCGAGATTTGACGGGCTTCCCAAAAATTAATAATTTAATTGATTCTCACCGAGCAACACTGTAAAACATGAGCTTGTTTATTCTGTAGGAACCCCATTTTTTCAGCAATATTCAGTACGTACAGAGGGAAAAGCTCCAGGGCCCGGAATTAGTCAGAATATTTTAGAATAATAGCAGTTATGGAGAAAAACGCGAGAGAGGCGGTCAGTTAAGCACTATATCTGGGGAAGGAGACAATCAAGGCAGGTCGTAACATTTTTTGTTTGATCTTCATCAGTTAGGGAGTCACTTTAGAGGGGTATACAGTGCTAGGTGCGATCCAGCAAGAAATAAGGTGCACTTTGAGCTGAAAGTACTGGTACCAAGCTAAGGCTATTATAAATTACCCAATGGCTTCGCAATGACTTAAACATGCACCAAAATAGCCCGTGTCAACTCCCAAGACAAAAGGAACGTCCTCAGACTAAGTAACCTCTCGCTTATACAGGTGCCAACCCCAACAACAGGGAAGTCAAAATCACCTTTCCTGACTACCATGGCCCGGATCTCGACCTTCTCTGTTCCCCATCTCTCCCAAAATTTGTCAGATAGAGGGTTGTATTTAGAAGAATTGTCAGGCCTTACACTGAGATTGTCAGGATTTTGTTGAGAAAGGTTCTGAGAGGAGTTTTTGTTATCTAAACATCTGAAGTGTACAGCCCTCAGGAGAGAAGGGATCTTCAGGAACTAAGAAAGTACTCAGAAATGAGTTGTCTTATGCAGTCCTTCAACATTGATAGAATAAACAAGGAGCAAGAACCAAAGAAAAATAAAAATCTAAATTTAATCGGGGAATTTAAGGAGAAGAAGAAAGTTAGCTAGTCTTTTTCCAGGCCAATGGTCCTATATGGGATTGAGTCGACGGAAGAGGATACTTCAGAGTACAAACTGACAGAGAACGAGATATATTGGATGCAAAGAAGATTCGAGAGCCCTCCTGATTCAAAGGCCCCATCTCTCCTCAGCTACATTTATATCAAGGACGAGAACAGCATCCAGATGAGCAAGATCAGTGAAGGAGGGTTTGCTGACATTTTCACAGCTAAGATCAAGTACTGGGAACTATCGTCATAGCATGTGCTTGGAAGGGCAAAAATACTAGAAAGGGAAACATTCCTTGAGGAAAAAATCAAGGCCAGAATCATGGCCGTCAAAAAGGCCTTTCCTGAAACATTCAAGGGAGTAGAGGAGGATGAAAGTGTCAGGATCAAGCATGAAATGGCCATCGTCAAAATCCTGAAAGATGAGAAACCTGCTTTCCTTCCTCGGTACTACCTGGCCAGGACTAAATCAAAAAAGATAGCCAACTGCCTGTTCATGGATTACCTAGACAACCCGACCCTCACCTAGTTCCTCAGATCTAACAGACTCACCCTTTCCCTCACCAACAAGATCTACATCATGTTTGCTATTGTCCAGGCCATCAGGACACTGAGGGACAGATAGGTTGTTCACCTGGACCTGAAGCCAAGCAACATAATCATGAGTCCGAAGATGCTTGTTAAAATAATCGACTTCGGATAGAGCTACCATCCGAGCCTCTCCAATATGCGTAACCCCTATCCTATTCAGCCTTTAGGCCAGGCTTCACTATTCCCTACAGCTGTCCAGAACTCTACAAAACCGACATCTCCTTCACCACCAAGGCTGACATTTTCTCAATGGGAGTCATCTTCTTTGAGCTGCTCTACAATAGATGTCCTTTCAACCTGTTCACAAGCACAACTCATGCCTAGGAAGCCTTCAGTACATTTGAGGAGCTGTGGTTATTCACTCCTGAGGAAGCTGAGACCTATGGCGAGCAGTACGTGTACAGGGTAATGAACAACCTGATTGGAAAGTGTTTGTCTGAGAGGGCTGAATAAAGGCCTGAGCTTGACTGGCTGGCAGTCATTCTAAGGAGATTAGTCGAGGTTATCGGCTGACTTTCTTCTTACCTTTGATATATTTTATACTACCGTGTGATTAATAGCTATCAATACAGTAGCTTAGAAGGGCTATAAAAGGTCTATAAAAGAGTTATAGAGGTGACCATGGCATTTTTTATACATAAAGGTTAAAGGGGGATCAGACTACTCTAAATATATGGTAGCGACGAGCCTGATACTCAAAGGTGAAGTCGTACTCCATATAGCAGTTCTGACCCTTCAATATAACTGGGGTGTAGTGAATGTTGTGGGTCTTCTGGTCGAGAGGACATATTATCACTACCCAGTTACCTTCAAGCAGGGTCTCCACAGTTAGCTTTACCCTCTTTGATGTTTCGTATTGGTTGTCCCCGTATTACTTACATGCCTGCTGGACAGCAGTGATAAGACTATCCTCCACATAGTCGGGCACCTTGGGCCACTGGATGGGCTTGATGGAAGCATTGATCAACTTTTCGGATGCCTTTGGGAGCTCTTCCATAGTGTGAGGTGATATAGTAAACAATACAAACAGTCAGACTCTATGATCATCCTGATAATGATAGGTGCTTCTTTGCAAGTTGAGGGTGATCAGCAATAGTGCCTTTTGAGGTATTGCAGGTAGACAGGAGGATGGTTATTTTTCCTCAATTTTTTCCTCAACCTGTTAACGTTCAATTCAGCTAACTTGTCTGTTATTATCATCGTTAACCTCTCGCACCCCCCTCCCTCTCCTACCTATATGCCCTTATCCTGTAAAGTGGACAGCTTCGTTCTTCCCTAACCAGGGAGGGTCCGCGGTGTGAACTTACTCCTCTCTGTCTTTTCCTGAGAATGTGCCTGTCTGGAAAATGTCCAATTCATGATATCTACATTCTCGTTCAGGCCTTATGTATAGTTACGCCTGGGAGATCTCCTTAGTTTTTCAGTCTTAGCAGGCATCAGCTTATTCCCTTGCCCTAGCAAAGACTATTCATTTCTGTCGGAATGGGAGGAATTGTTGGCTTGAAGGCGGATCTTGCGACGGTCAGCCTCGTGAGTCTCTGCTCTCACTCTCTGAATGAATTCGTGGGGAGGTGCAATTTAGGGCATGGAGCAGGGCGATTGAAAAAAGTCGTTGGGGAGCCTTCGAAGGTTAATTTTTATTTTGTTGTGCGTCCTGTGTTTATGGGGGAGAGATTGCTACCTGACTGGCAGTGAGCGGGCTTGTCTGGCCGAGAGAGGAAGAAGAGAGTGCTTTATTTCAGTCTGCATAAGTGTAATTATACCGATATATTACTACACCAATCATACTGAATTCATAGGCAGCTATCGTCAATGTAAATCTGAAGCAATCCTATGAAATGGCCTCGATTATATGGACCAATTCAGATGTTAAGTAGTAAACAGTTATCTGCTATGATATAATATGTACATAAGGAATCTTCTGTAACTCATTTGAAGCCCTATAATAAATCCTATGAAAATATTACTGCTGTGGGGATTGCTGGTGCTGACTATCGGTTGGGAGCTACCTTGGTTCAAGCCGGAAGACCTAAACAAGGGCCTTCCTTCCTCTATTTCCATCTACACTCTCAGCACCACAAACTCTCCCTTCGGCACCAAGCTTACAGGAGGGTACGCAAGGTTCAACATGAACGACACCAACCTCTAACTAATTGTTAAGGACACCAACGGAGATGCACTAGGCTACTTCCCGAAAACACCGATGGAATACGCAGCCGCAGGTACAACTTGTATCAGGTAGATGAGAACGTGGTGTATGCAGTCATCAACGGAGGCTTCTTCAATATGGTCTAAAACATTTCAGCATCCTTCCTGGCCGAAAAGGGAAGAGTGGTCAGTGCTAACACTATCAACAGCAATGCCAACAACCATCCGACAGTAGGGGCCTTTGGAGTAACTGCTGGGGGAAAGTTCTAAACAGAGTGGATATACTCCTACGGCTAAAAACATGAAACTTACAGGTTCGACAGGCCTAACTCTTTTCCTGGGCCTGCTCCCAACAAGGAGGAAGGAGAGCACTGGGCTGTCAAGGAAGGAATAGGAGCAGGTCCTATTCTGGTCAAGAAGACACAGATCGTGACTGCAAATGTAGAGAACTTCGATTACAAATCGATGATAGACTTCAGACATCCAAGGTCGGCCATCTGCGTGGACTCCTCCAACAGCCTCTACTTTGTGGCCATTGACGGTAGGTACGAGGGATCGGATGGCCTTAAGATGCCATAGATAGCATAGGTCATGCAAAGCCTTCACTGTTATGACGCCATGAACCTGGACGGAGGGGGATCAACTCTCCTCTATGCCAACGACAGAGTCATCAACAGGCCCAGTGATGCTGCTGGGCCCAGAAAAGTTGTGAGTGCCATTCTGCTGAGAGATAGATACAAGAAAAAGGCCAATCTGATGACCAAATGAATATACCTGATTGCTCTAAATAATGCTATAATTATTAGGTGATGATGAGAAGCGGGGAAAAATTATAGTTCGTTATAGCAATTTCCTTCCTGCTGCTGCTAGTCGGTTGCCTATGGAGCTGGGTAAGGGCTGATGAGGGAAAAAATGGAGTGGAAGCACTGCTGATCAGCAGCATCGACGTGCTAAGCATAGAAATAGGCGTGCTGATAGTACTGGCTGCCTACTATGCAGCCAAAGGGTACACCCTTAGGCCTCCACAAGCCCTACTCTACTCACATTGCACTAGCTCATCTACATACAAGAAATAACTGTCTCCCTCAAATGAATGTCCTAACAGAGGGCGGGGCAGTTTATCTGCGGAGGAGGAGGATGTAGTAAGGGAGCTGACCTACAAGGAGAGACTGTTCTTCAACAAGTGATCTGCTTTGCCACTATTCTCTGTTTATACTTCTTTATAGACAACCTTTCTGACTCTTTTTTAGCGGGATTATTAGAAATAGTACGAGTCTGCATGATTGTATCAGATCATTCTTTGTGCTGAGAGGGCCTTCTGGTGCTGAAGTTTGTAAAGCTCTGTCTGTATATGTTCCTCATCTGGGTGAGGGCCTCCATCTGAGGAGCTATCTGCTGGAACCTGGCCCTGTTGCTGTCCCTCTCCTCCACAATTGCTCCTAACTCTTCTTGCAGGGAGCTCTCCATGTACCCTGTTATCAGCTCACTGACAGCTTTCTTGAGCTGGTGGATGTTGTCTGCCTTTTCCTGCTCGTAATGATCTATTCTTTGGATCATGCTGTTGATAATGTTACCCATTCGTTCGTAAACAGCGTTGATATCCTGATTGTCCTCCTGCTGGTCGTAGTTGTACTCCTGAGTGAGCTGCTGGTAAATGCTGTTGATACTGCTGCCCTCCATGATAAATAGTATAAGACAGGTGCTGGCAGTCAGTCAATATATAGGGCCCTGATTATAGTCGCTTCATTCAGCTACCTCTAAGATAAGAGTAGCCTCATTCTGCTAATAGAGCTGTATCCGGCTGATGATCACCATGCATTGAGGGAGAAGGGAGGAGAGATAAAATATACTATTGAAATAGGCTAAGTGGTCGTCACTGTATTCCCAATTAATAATTATGAGAAAAACTATCGGCGATCTGGTGCTTCTCCTTGCTGTATTTGTCCAGGCCTACAGCCAGTGTTGTCTCTCCTTCCGAGGAGGCTCCTGCGTGTAGTGCCCCCCAGGAATGCATCTATATCGCAGCAATTGCCTCTTTGACATCCCAAACTGCATCGAATATCAGGAAGGCTTCGACTGCCTCCTCTGCAAACAGGGGTACACTCTCACCAACGGAGACTGTTTGCACCCGAGTACCATTGTGTCCATATAGGACTAAACCTGGAGCACTAGCAAGTGGGCCCTTTTACTCCATACCTTCACTCAGCAATCAAGCCAGACACGATGTATCAGTCTGCTCAGCACATGGTGCGAACCGACCTACAACTATGGGTCAGCTGGTACAACCACTCCTCCATTCAGAACAGGACCTTCCTCAGCAGCAGCACTCTTCTGAAGAAAGCCTCGCAGCTAAAGAGGAGGGTTATGGACTCAACCCTCCACTACATATGCACAAGCACCCACAGTCTAAATGGAAGCCTTCTCCACCTTTACAGACTGACCTATCAAGTGAGCAATCCTTACGGTTTTGCTGATCTTCTATTGGCCATAGAGCCTGAAGGGTAGGGTGTTGAATATTTGGAGATCGTAAAGGTGACCATTAGCCAGCTAGGAGGAGGTGACTGGTACCTGCTGGATGAGAGAATAACCGTAAGGGTAGGGCAGGTGTTGGGGTTGTATTTTACATAGATCAAGGAGGAAGCTCTGATGAATGGTTTTTGGCAACAGGTGGGAGAGGGCTACAACATGACTTTGTTTTACTTGGACGGGAGCAGGGGAGTTTTAGCCTATAGCTACCAGGCTGCCAAGGAGGACCTGGGAAGCGAGGTCCCGACTGTTGATAACAGCCCCGAAATAAAGCAGGGAAACAACCTTGGCAACAACAGAAGTAGTATAACTGATAACGACAAGGATACTGCTGGTTCCTAAAGTGAAGCAGTCAACAAGTAATCAGCCTCCAATGCGACTAAATAAACTACATCTCCTACTTACGGTAATGCCAGTGCAACTACTGGTAATGACAGTGAGTCCGTGGTGTAGTCAATGATTCCTGTGGAAGAGATGGTTTCCAATCCCATCTACAACACCGGTTATGCTGTTGCTATTCAGTCGGGGTATGTGGACAGCCAGGCACAGGTGGAGGGCCTCTCTTATTTTCCCTACAACAACTCTTACGGAATGTACTTCCTACCACCATAGTCCTACTCTAAACTGGTGTTCTACATTGACCTCAGCATCCAGGAGTTCAGAGTGGCTTTCTTCCTCAAAAGTAACACCAGCTTGCTCCCCTCCTCAGCCACCAATAACAGCACCAATAGTCATGGAGGAAGCACCTCAAGTGAAAGCTCTTCGAGTGGCAGCTCCAATAAAACAGTCCCTTCCAATAGTTCCAATAAAAATACCAGCCCCTCAAATGACACATCCAACAGTAACAGTTCAATTCCAACACCTGGCAACAACAGCGATACTTCAGCCTCCAATAGTAGCATAAAGGGTTCTGCTACTACAGTTGACCTCAACAGCACTCTCATCGACTGCCCCCAGCTGTCTCTTTTCCAAAATGTTAGCCTTCAAGGACAGTTTCAATCAGACGTATTTCTCCCGAAAATCAACCTTCTGCTGCTCACCCTATACCCATCTTCCCTATCCAACTGCCAGCTATCCAAAGCTAGCTACAGCTGGAGAGTGGGGGAAAGTGCCCTGGTGAGCACCATCCACTACGATCTACAATACGACTGTACTGATGGAGGGCTGTCCTTTGGAGCAGAGATCACTAACAACGAACTGAAGATAGTCAGCACGCCTGAAGGGATTTAGGAGGGAGGCACTGCCAGTAATGCCGCTAATAGTACTGCTGAAAGTGCAGCTAACAATAGCAGTCCTTCTACAGCTTAAACTGAGAGCAAGAGTGATGGAGGGAGTAGCAGCTAACCAGCAATCGTGGTCACTCCAGTTATCGTTACTAACAACAGTAAGCCAACAAATAACAAGGTACCCCCATCCACCAGCACTTCACCCAACAGCTCACTGCCTACGAATGATAGTCCTTCTTCTTAACCTGCTAATGCTCACTTTGTGATCATAGACAACACCAGGCCCAGTAGTTTTTTCGACAGTCTGGTCACCAACAGCGACAGTAGTAGCAACACTTCCAGCAACAACAGCAATAGCAGAGCAGGAACATCCCTTAATAAAACTAGTTATTTTAATAACACCAGCAGTGACAACAAAAGTCAACCAATAGCAAGTAATTCTAGCACTAATAATGACCCCGTTGGCACCAGCACAGACGTTAACAATGCCACTACCTCCAATGACAGTGATAGCAGAACCACTGTCAACCCATAAAACTACAAAAAGGACCCACAAATCAGAACCCTCCTCCAAATCATTAGAGACACCCAACCAATCCCCAGAAACGCTACCGTCTACAATATCGAGAAATGGACAGGTGCCCAACAAACAGACAACTACTAAGTGGTATTTTAGGTCGCCCTTAAGTAGTCCCTTAACGGGTCCAACTTCAAAATGCTCACAGTAAAAGTCAAGGTTCTTCCCGGTAGCCTCAGGCAACTTTAAATATCAGAACCTGTCGTGGAGTATCAGTACAGACCCACCACCAGCAATATTCTCACATCAACAGGGACCTTACATTCATCAACAGTAGTGGGAGGACAGTCATATACAGTAGAGGGGTAGGCAGGTGTTAGCCCTTTGTTGGGGGATGGGTAGTTCAGGCATCTGTAGGTCTCTAGACTGGAGCAGATATTAGTGGAACACTCCCCCTACCTTCGCAGTTCCATCAGCTCATCGGTCAGCAGTAGTCAACTATCGACATCCTTTGAGGGTCTAAAGATCGAGTATATGTAGCTGCTGAGGTTCTAATCAGCATAGTACTTGGTGTGCTTTAGAGTGAATTACAGTTTGATGAGGGATGAGGTAGAGGCAGGCGATGAGAGGCTGCAGCTGCAGGAGTACTAGATATGTGACTGTGAGAGCAGAGCGAGTAAGCAGGTCGGCTTGGATGCCATTATATTTAGGGACGTTGGGGACATCAATGTGAACAGCAGCATTTTGAGGAGACTGCAGGCCATTACCAAAGGCAACACAACTATCCTGAGCTACCAGGAACATAAAAACATATACAGGGTGAGGTTCGTATCCAGCAGCAACTAAAAGTACTAAGTGATCATTGACGATAGCAAGGGACTTATCATCAGCTACAGACATACACCCACCACCACTTACCATAACATAATCAATAGCCATTCACCTCAGAAGAAAAGCAAGGACAGTCCACCACCTTCTAATGACTACAAGCTGCTTAAAGGCTACAATCATGGACCATAGGACATCTGGTTGAGGGACTTATAGGACGCAATAGGAAGGGGAGGACAGTTCAGAGGGAGCACACGGGTGCTAAAAGTAGAACAGACATAGTCAGACAGCAGGAACATCCTTCTCCTCTAGGTTATTCTCGCATAGCATTAACTGCTGGACTGGGGCATTCTCCTCAATAACTACTACCTACTGTCCATCCTAGAGGCAGTTGCTCCTCCTAGCATCACCATCCTCAATATAACCCCCCTCAACACCATAGAGAAGAACCCGTAGCTAGTGTTAAGCTATAGAGGGCTGGAGAACAGCCATCAGATCCCTCTTGGTCGACTGGTGGCCACTCCTCAGCTCGACAGCATCATATCTCAGGTTAAAAGAACCTACCCTACCTTTCTAATGGGATGCCAGGTCCTTCTGTGCCTAGTTAATACCCTTGCCGAAGAAGAAAACTACTTCAATACTTCCTACTCAGAGCCAGTCAACCTCAGGATAGCTGTGAGCAAGAAATACACCAGCAACTACTATGCCAGCTATCTGGTCACCATCGATTACCGGCCACAAGCAGGCAGTGTGGTAGTCACAGGAGTATAGGCCCTCAGCAATAATGCAATACTGGTCACAAACTGTCTCACAACTGTCTACCACCAAGGAGTTCCCTTATGTTAGTAGTGCAGACTAGGGTATCACCTTTCAGAGGGTGCCTGCTACGGCTCTATTGAGGGGTGCTAGCAGATGTACAAAGGTGTGTGTCTTGAGTGCATTCGTGGATAGAAAGAGGGTTCCTGTGCAGGAGAAGAGGTCGGGAAAGGTGTATATGAGTATATTATGGTCGCAGGAGGTTGATTGATATACCGCTCATGTTCTATAACTTTTATCATGCAGCCCCTTTGTATGCTGCTGTCATTGTTCCATATATATGCTTTGTCTGACTGGATCGGTTTTATATGATACTGACTATGTTAATGGCCAGCATGTTCGAATACTGCAGCAGTTCAATCAATAAATATATAGTGATAATCGATGAATCGAAAAAATAACTAAGGAGCCCAGGACAAGGACAAGGATGACCTCGGATCACAGCCCCTCATGCCTAAGTTCGTTCCCAACTGGACACAGCACATCCGCCTCGACCGCATCATCGTCAACATCTCAGGTACCTCCTCTCTCATCCAGACTGTTAGTATGAGGTCGTTCATAAAATGGCAAAAAAACTGAAGTTCAAAACAAAAAGCGACCAGAACAACCCCGAATGGGACCTTTGGTGGACAGACTGGCACGTCCTCCCTGAAACTCTCATGAAGATGGAACACCATCAAAAAATAAACCACTTCCCAGGCATGTTCACCCTTTCTAGGAAAAACATGCTTGCCAAAAACCTCATGAGGATGAGGAAAAAATTCCCAGAAGACTACAAATTTTTCCCCCTCACCTGGACCCTCCCCATCGAGTATCAGGAATTCAAAGCCTACTTCGACACCAAACCCAAAGGAAAGGCCAGGACCTACATTGTCAAGCCAGAGTGCATGTCGCAGGGTAAGGGCATCTTCCTCACCAGGAAGCTAGAAGAGATCAATCCCAACCAGAAGTGTGTAGTGCAGAGGTACTTGAGCCGTCCCTACCTGATCGACGGCCTGAAGTTTGACCTGAGAATATACGTGTTGGTAGCTAGCGTGGACCCCCTGAGAGTGTTCATTTTTCGAGACGGGCTGGCCCGCTTTGCGACTGAGAGCTACGTTGCTCCCAACAAGGAAAACATGGAGGACGTCTGTATGCATCTCACCAACTATGCCATCAACAAGGAGAGCGACAAATTCATTTTCAACGAGGACGCCAACGACATGAGTATCGGTCACAAGAGAAACCTGGAGGCCGTCTTCAAGGTTATGAGAGATAAAGGAGCAGACACAGAACAGCTATGGTAGAGCATCAAGGACCTCATCGTTAAGACCATAATCAGCGGACATGCTCACCTTAAGTTCCAATACCGGTCTTGTCAACCTTAGAACTATAGAGGAGATATGTGCTTTTAACTGCTGGGTTTCGATGTTATGATTACTGATGACCTTCAACCAATTCTGCTGGAGATCAATTACACTCCGTCCTTCTCGACAGACACCCCACGCGATTGCAACATTAAGTCCAACCTCATTCACGATGCCCTCCTGCTGATGGGCATCAGCAAGTAGTTCAAGGAAAGTACAGTTCGAGTAAGGAAAGAGTGCAGAGACGTGAGAATGATGACAGGTAAGAAGAATAAACTGACTCCTGAGGAAAAGGAGTAAAGGAGGAAGAATTGTGCTCAGGAAAGGGACGATTACATCAATCATAACCTAGGAGGGTTCACGCAGATATTTCCCCTTCCAGCCTAAGACCCTCGACAGGAAGTCTACAACAAACTGATTCAGAGCTAGGGAACACAGACAGTGTAGACCAAGAAAATCAAAAATGAACCTCCTGCTATTATCAGAAGAAATACATAAAAAATCTCAAAGCTACCTGTCATCACTAAGGACTCTATGGACTCCGTTAAGCCTGAGTCCCGAAGAATGGCTTCTCAAAAGCAAGGAAGTTACAGTAAGACCAGCAAGCACATTGATGAAAATAGTAGATAGGGCGAAGAGGAGCATAAGAGCCAGCCAGGGAGGGAACTGTCCCAGAATGCTTTTCGAAAAATGAGAGTCAGAGAAGTGTTTCCCAATACAAAAGGGCACATAAACTCCAACCCCAAGAAGAAGGCAGTGATGGTTAGGGAGACTCTGGTTCCCAAGATGATTCAGTTCGAGGGCGGGAGGCTGGATGGAGTGGGATAGGTACACAGGTTCGAGATGCACTACAGGAGTCCATAATGATAAGACTAATTTATATAAGTGTTCACATCAGTCGTCTTTCTCGTCTGTGTCATCTGCGTACGGCTCTACCTTTTTCCTACCCTTCTTTGGTTTTTCCTCAAAATAGTCTGCCACCTTCACAGCAAACTGGATTGCTCCCAGTACCAGTAGAAGAGTCACCAACATCCATCCAACTATCTTCATCAGTGCCTGGATCTTTGTGTAAGAGTATGGGTTGACGTTAGGAGAAGATCCTCCCATAAATTTGGGATTGCTGGAGCCGTCCCACTTAGTCTCAGTCAGGGCTATCTGCACCTAAGTATGACACTCCTGGGAACATGAGAAGGCTACTCTGAGGAGGTGCTGATGAATGTTGAGAGGAGGGCTCATTTTACCTATTTTGCACCAGTTGAGGTTATCTCCATGGAAGTCGCACTTGTTGAGCTGCTGATAAACACGGTTGGGATTGTCCTTGTAGACAACAAAAAACTATACTTCCACTCCCGTCTCTGCAGTCTTGCCATGGTAGAGAGCAACCAGCGATGCCCAGTCGGAAAGGATCTTCTAGTGGTGAATTTCGACGAGGTGCGTTTCTGAAAGAGAGGAAGTGCTGTTATAGTTGATGGTGTATGGTTCATTGGGAGTAATCAGGGCATCCTGGGCATGCGAGGCAGAAAGCAGAACAAGGCACAGCAGCATACATTGACTTCTCATTATCATGGCTAAAGTTTATGATAATATCGGGTCGATCGGCTTATGATAGCTTTGGCGATAAGTTTATTACAGGCTAGCAATGAAACAGTCGGGCGACCAGGAGCTGTTCAAGGTAATGAGCAATCGAACGAGGACCAAACCCTACTAAATATATATCAAACTCAACACGCACCTCAACCACCTACAGGAGCAAGTCAACTACTTTAATAAAACATAGACGGCAACAGCCAACAGCATCCGGAAGCACACCAAACACAGTCACTCCTCCAGAGACTTTCAACTTAAGTCCATGTCTCAGCCAAAACACCAGGAGTTCCTCCTCAACTGCTAAATCCCTCTGACCGGAAAGCCTTCTCCTAGAACTCGAGTCAAAAGATGCGGGTCCACTCATGCAGGAAAATCGTTCAAAAGTTTTGGATTGACCAACAGTGTCAACTCCTTTGAAGGATTTAAATCTTCTGTGCATAGCAAACTAACAATGAGTAAGACTCTGAGAATGACCTCCCAGAAGGATAAGAGCAAGGCTCCTCTGCAGTCGACAATGTTCAACACCCTCATTAACCCAATAGAAGTATCTAATGAAGAGGGTAGTCCGATTATGGAGGTCGGGGGTTCGATGACGGAGAGCATGCTGATCCCCAATGACATCTAGGCTGTTGGGAGAAAGAGAAAGGTAGGGAAGACTTTGAGGCAGAAAGTGGAAGAGAAGCAGGCCCAGCTAGAGGGCTAGTGGGCAAAGACCCAGGCATACAGAGGGAAGGTGAGCAGCTACATTGGAGAGGAGTAGCTGTGCAGGATGCAGAGAAGCGCCTTTGTAATGACGAGAGTATTAAACGTGATTGAAAAGGTCAAGAAGAGCAGAGCAGTGACGGCTGGAGACCTAAGAGTCAGAACCCTGGAACTTTAGTCATTTTGAGCCTTCTTTCTGTGTTTTTGCAATGCTGATTGAGTTATTGAAATGTATGATTGAGTACTTTATTGATGGATGTGCTCAATTGTAGCGATTGATGTGACGAATGCAGTGTAAATTAGATGGAGCTTGTGTTAGCAGTGCCAGCAGTGGTGGCTAGTGGTGGATATTATATATATTTGTGAGGATGGGAGAGTAGCTGTTATGCTCAAAGCACCGGCAGCCCTTGGCCTTCGTCTGCGCCGTATAGAACTGTGGCAACAGGAGGATGTGTGAGGATTGCAAAGCCAACGAAAACCTGCATTTCACACAACACGCCAACTTCATTTACAGAATCAAAGACTTCTATGACTACAGTGCCAGTCAGGAGCTGATTCCGCGACTCGAAAAAGGTATACAGGACTCCTAAAACTTCATCAACACCCACAAATCATTCTACCGATAGCAGAGTAGAACCCTGACTGCTGATTTTGAACTTATAAACGAGCAGTTCAGGGAGGTCACTGAAGGCTACAAGAACATCTATCTTGAGGCCTTCGATAAAGAAATGAACATGTTCGATGAGGAAATGATGTCTATCAAAAAACTCCTCAACGAGTACAACTACTAAAAAAGCCAGCAGGAGTCCTTTTTCTCCCGGCTCTTCAGTAACGACGATAAAAGCCACAAGCAGCCCCTCGACGATCTGGTCAAGAAGCACTCAAAAGTATTCAAGGTGAGAGCAAGCATCATCACCCTCAGGTCCAAAATATCGACTGCCAAGGCCAACAGGACAGCCTACAAGTCCTCCGAGCAGGACCAAGCCAAGTTCGATTAGCTCAAAGATTACTTCCGAAGCTTCATGGTTGGTTTTTATGACAAATTCAAATAACTTCTTGCTAATGAAGGGAGCTCGACAATCCTGAAAAACGACATTCTTTCCTAGTCAAGAGTACTTTCGGGGAGTCGAGTCAGTATGAAACACAGCATGTCTGCTAGCCAGGTCTCCATCGACAGCTCCAACTCTCTGAAGACCTCCAGGGCAGCATCCATCACCAGCAAACCCCCTGAAAAAGTAAAGGTTTTGCCAGATCCTCACCAGAATGTTGTGAAGCTTCTTAAACGTATGAATCCGATCTAGTATCCTGCAGCTCTCCAGGTCCTTCCAGGCTTTCACAACAGAGATGAGGGTCCATTCCGTTACAGTCTGGGAACATACCAAGGGACTTATGAGGATGGAGTGAGGTCAGGAAGGGGTGTGTTTGTCTTCAGCAAAGACGGATCATATTACTAGGGAACCTGGCAGGACGACAGCATGTGGGGTTATGGTAGACTCATTACGCCCTCCTCCTACTACGAAGGCTAAATTGCCAATGGAATGGCTCACGGTCTGGGTACCTATGAAAATGGAATCATGGTTTATTCGGGAGAGTGGAGATGCGACAAAAGACATGGAAAAGGAGAGGAGAACTTCAAGCAGGGAAGACATCACTACAAGGGGGAGTTTGCTGATGATAGGTACAGTGGTCAGGGAACTCTCTAAGGCCCAGATTTCATGTACACTGGCTCATTCCGAGAAGGGGTGTTTGAGGGTGAGGGGGTAATCAAATACAGAAATGGAGAGACCTTCAAGGGAATCTTTAAGGCTGGGGAGAGGGCTGTGGGGAGACACAGCATGCCTGACACTAGCTACTATGATGGGGAGTATGAGAACGGGGTTCCTCACGGCAAGGGGTAGTTTAGATGGAGTGATGGTCTGAAGTACGTGGGTTCATGGAGAGGAGGGGTGCAGGAAGGTGAAGGCGTGGAGGTGATGGAGGGAGGAAGGGAGATGAGGGGAGTATGGAAGAACGGAACTTGGTTCAAATGGGTATGATTGTCAACTGATATTCTTTGTCAATCCTTCAATGTATTCACTTGGCATCAATCAAGTACTAGATTGACAGTTACGGCTGCATTGACTGATTAATAATAATTATAGTATCAGTGTTGGCACAAGCAAGGCGCCTCTCACAATGAAATAGCCTATATAGAGAAAAAAAGCGAAGAGAAACATATCAATTGATAATTTTGCCCTGGAGATGCTTGGAGGTTTTCTCAGCAAAGGTCCCCACATCTATAGCTATCTCCTCCACGTTATCAGATATCCACAGCTCCTCGAAAAGGTGAAGATCGCTAATGACGTCGTTCCTCAGTAAGGATACCTTCCGTAGTTTTCTGTAAAGAAGGCAATGGAAAAAGGAAGACAGTTCCTCCCTGTTGCCGAAGTTCAAGCCGCACTCCTCAGCGTACACCACCTCCAGTTTCTTGGCTCTCTTTATTAAGGCCCCTAAAGATATCAGGTTAACTATCTTGCATTTGCTCACATTGAGCTCCTTCAGGCAGCAATTTGGTTGGCCTGCTAGGTCAATTAGGACACCAAACCCTTGGAGAGTGATGTCGTTACTGGAAATATCCAACTTTTCAATGTTTGTGCATGCAACCAAAGAGTCCTTGACCTTGACGAAGAGGTCGTCATCGATGAAGCACTCCTGAAGAGTCAGTTCAACTGCCTGACTGGCTAGCTTCGAAACATGGCTCAGCAGAGAGGTAAGAGTGGGTTGGTTGAACTTTGTCTGGGAAATCTATATTTTAGTAAGGTTGACGAGGGGGCTAATAGCCTTTATGACTAGGCCTGTTTAAAGAAGGTTAAACCTGACTCCGAGCAGGTTGAGATGGCTCACGTTGGGCCTCCAGGGAAAAAGGTCAGTGAGAATGTTGATGATCATAAGTCGGTACTCCTTGTCAGGATACTTCTAATTGTCTTAGAGGGGACTGCTGGCCAGGGAAAAGCGTGTAGAGTCCTCCCTATTTACATACTCAACAAGCTCAGGATTAAGCCGATGCTTGACAATCATGTTAAGCTCTATTATTTTTCTGGCCATCAAGAGGCACAGCTCCTTATAGAGCTCTCTCCCTTCCAGGTAGTTCAGTTCGAACTTCAGGCCCCTTTTTTTACCATACACATGGACAATATCTATCTACTTCTTGCTGCTGCTGAAGAAACTGCCCTCCTCTTTATAGCAGCTCTCGATTCTGACTTACTGAATGACCAGCAAAAGCCTCTTACAGCCTTCTGAAAATGTTTAGCCTTCCTCACACCAAGAGATCTCGTCCTCAGTCAGTCTTACCTTTTTGTTGTGGAAGTCTTCAGATTCCCCCTTCATTTTACTGATTTTTTTCTAGCAGACGATGAGCTCCTCCTTGAGGATTGACTTTCCTGTTTGCCCGTGAAGCACAACTCCCTTACTATTGTAGGTCTTAGTGAGTTAGAGGACTGAGTCAAGGATTATCCTTTCCTTGTCTTTGCTAAAGAGCTGCGTCTGTCCAGTGTACTTGTAGGAACCGCTGCTCCTGATAATTGAGTTTCTATTGTTTCTGTCAGCCCGACTATCCCTCATGTACTTCTAGTATGCCACAGCTTTCCGTACTAGCTGTTTTAACACCTCAGTAAGCTTGGGAGAAACCTTCAGTACCTGGTTTATGCTCTCCTCTATCTGGTGCCGGTGAGCTCCTTAATCAACAGACTCATCAACCACTTCAAAAAACTCCTCGGCACCATCCCTCAACAGTCTGGCGCTATCGGAGTGGCTCACTATTTCCTTCCTCATTTCCTAAAATTTCTTATCAAGTTATTACCCCCCTCCTTCTTGCTTGATCAGATTGTTTGCTGAGCTCTGATGCTTCTCGGCGGATTGATTTACAAGATAGTGAAGTGATGCGTCACCTTCCTTCATAGTCAGCTAGCTGATAGCGTTCAAGGGAAGGTCATTGGACTAGTAACGAATGAATTTCTTTCGGCTTGCAATGGCTAATGCCTCTTTCTTTCTTTCTTCTTCCTCTTACAACTGTTTTAGCTTCAGGAGCTCTTCTCTCTGTAGTTCGTAGGACCTTGACTCTTCTTCCGAGAAGGGTCCTCTGAGGTTGAAAAACATCTCAGAAAAGATCTTTTGCTTGGTATATTGATGGACGAATGGCTGAGGGTGATGGTTCTGGACGATCGAAATGGCTTCTTTTGCCCGTTCTTTGAGGTGAGTCTTGCTATTTTCCTGTTGTATTTGTTTGTAGTTTTCGAAGGAAGCCTTGAGGATCTATTCTATCTATTCGGAGGCCAGATGCTTTGGTGCCGGTTCCTTCTCTTTGGGAGACATCAGGTTTCGTATTTCGAGAAGGAGCTATTCTGGGCTTTTCTGCTTGCCGAGAGACTGCTCTGACTTTAGCAATTGCTGCATCTTCAGTGCTTTAATAATAAGCGATATAAATTATAAGAAATCTCTGGACTTAACCCTTGTGTAGTTTACAAATCTAATCGTTTAATGGGAATGTCGATTGAATTAACAAATTTATTTACGAATAGACCAGATATTTGAAGAATTAGTGCATGATCATGAGCTGTGGAAGTTGCGCAGGTGAAGGGAGTCAATTCTGAGGAGATGGGCAGTGGAGGATGCTGTTGAGGAAGAGGCTCCTTTTTTGAGGATGCCGAACCAGACGATGATGAAGAGGAGTCCGAGGATGATGAGGATGACAATGATGAGAATTAGGATGGCGAGGGCCTTGTGCTTTTGGTAGAAGAGGTATGTTCTTTCGGAGAGGGGGTCTGGTTCTGCAGAGGCAACTCCTGAAGTATACTGGTCTTTGCAGCAGAGGCACATTCTTATGATATGTTCGTATATTAATTTATTGACTACTCATATCAGCATCAGCATATACAGGGGTTGG
>Ga0100378_1001420_pt1 | contig 25317 bp, 24 predicted proteins | sample CryGeymeta201502_FD_81535 | JGI IMG/M metagenome (GOLD analysis project Ga0100378, IMG submission 81535) | Groundwater microbial communities from Crystal Geyser aquifers in Utah, USA - Crystal Geyser metaG 2015-02 | ecosystem: Environmental > Aquatic > Deep subsurface > Groundwater | place: USA... | reverse complement strand
TTTACTACATGTTTTAATTATTTGGAGTGAGTGAATGGTCTCAACAAATATATGTAGTAGGATATCCTATATGGGTCATTTATCTTTCTGGATACTTGAGAGTGCATGTCCTCTATGCTCAGTGGTAAAATTGGCAAATTCTCCTCTATAAGCTGACGACGATGATCTGTGGTGTTATCTCCTTTTATATTGGGTATTAATACATGAAGGGAGCCTATAAGATCACCCAAGGTTACTACATATAAATAGAGAATAAATTAAAAGATTTGGTGCTTTTATTTGTGTTCGGCAATGTTGAATTATTTTTCGAGCTCTATAGAAAATTGACAGACCATGATCAAACTTCTAAACTTCTTTTTCGATATTAATTTTAACAGAATGTTGACCTGGTGGAAAAATAAACTTTAGAAGCGTAATGCGAAACTCTTGAAAATGATATTCAGGAATCGAAAGGATAGAAAAATAATAAACTTAAATTAGCATCAATACGAAATTATGAGTGATTTTTTGTTTGCTTTCTGATTTTGGCATCAATAAATTATTCCCCTCCATTTATATCAAGAGCCGCCATCAGTTTTCATTATAATTCCATACTATGAACTACACTTTCCTAGTCTTCATATTCATTTTGACAGTTCTTTCCCTTACAGCACAATCTGCGGTCTCTGATGAGACCAGTTCACTCCACATCAGAGATCTATTTGCTTCTCTCATCCATCTCAACTAAGCTCTTGAAATTTAGCTCTCGAAGATGGATCAAGGCAGTCAAGCAATTTTTGTGGTAGGCGATACTGGAGCTGGCAAATCGACTTTCATCAACTACATGACAGGCCAAAGACTCACAATAAAGAAGTCTGAATACATGAACTCATACTACCTTGAAAACGCGGGCTCAAATTCAGTCACAATCGGGCATGATTTCAAATCAAAAACAAAAATGCCTGCTTTTGTAACAGACGAAGATGGCAATATGTATATTGATACACCCGGATTCGAAGATACTGAAGGTTTCAAGGCAAACATCATCAATGCAATGATCTTGAAGCGAATCTTGAACATGTTCTCGAAGAAAAAAGTAGTTCTATTGATTGAGGAGAAGAATTTATTTGTCAATAGGGGTCAGGAGTTTAGATCTAACCTGATCAAGATCAAGAGTATCTTTGGTAGTGAATGTGGAGACTATATGATAGTTATATCTAAAGCTTCACAAAAAATGGATCATAAAGCTTACATGAAAAAAATCATAGAAGATGACAATAGCGTGGCTTCCAACAAAAACAGAAAATATTTCATGAATATCATTGAAAATTCTTCAGTTGAGCCTTTTTATCAAGTTGATTAAGCTGAATATGAGTAAGAACTTCAAGCTGGTGAATGGGATACTAGTCTTCGTGAAGATAAATAATCAATACGGGCTTGTATTGAAGTTTTACCCTCTTTCAAAATAAAGAAAATAAAGCTGGCATTTTCCGGAGACAATGCACTCAATATCAATCATATCAAATCTCTTTTGAAAAAATAAAATAAAATGGAACTGATATAACTCAATAAAAAGATAACTAAACTTTGGAACCAACTTACTATAAATGAACTCAAACAAGTCAGAAAAACCATTCATTTATGTCTCTCTCAATTTGACCTTAATCTAAAACACACCATTGAAGAATAACACTTCAAACAGTATAAACTACTTTCTGGATGTTACGTTGAGTTGATTAGCTTTATGAAGGTTCATCGGTTTGATCTTCCTGTCAAGGATATTCATCAGTTGATCAGAAATATTGAAAGAAAAATATATTCTTTTCGTCTCCTATTCGATGAAATTTATGTGAGCGAAGATGGGGCTACTGAAAAGCAAATCAATTTGGATGTTCAAGATGATCTGTAATAATTCAATGGAAACTTCATAAGTTCTATGAAAAAAATACTAGAAGCAAAAGAAAGATAAGAGCAACTCGAGAGATAACAAGCTGAGTTACGAAGGAAATAAGCCGAAAGGGTAGCCGAACATCGAATGAGAATGTAAGAATTGTAGTTGATAAATCGGATGAAGATATCTCAGAGGAGATAGATACAAATCAAGAGTCAAGATTTATTTGACAACATTGAGGTCAAAGATGTAATTTCAGGAGTAATAGGAGTGACTATAGGAATGGCTCTCATTGGCTTAGCTATGCTTTGATCGTCATAAGTTCATTATAAATAGTTATTATAATACGCATGCGCCTCTTGAAATGGTAGATTATCAAAAATTAGTGTATACAACAATTCAACATCTTCCAGCTTTGGGACTTTCAAAAAAGATATTATATGTTTCATTCCAGTCATTATGATTGGTGGGCATTCCCGATTGATGAGCCCAGTAGCTTTGGAGTGAAATATCAGGTTGGTCAGGAGGAAAAAGAAAAGTTGATATAAGATGCAGAATTTGCAAATGCTTTGAGAGGAAATGCTATATTGGTATGTAAGTCTTGGGGGTGGGATTTGTAAAATGGCTGTTAGATTAAATAAAAAACCGATGAGCAAAAATGGAGTCGTTGGCCAATACGTCTATATAAAATGTCGAAGTCGTTGGAAATATTCAAACAAAAAAAATTACATAAAAATTCTATTGTTTATGCTTTGAACCTAATGGAAAGAGAAAAATTATTTTGGAGTGGTAAAGATCTCTAAGGCTACTTCAATAGTTGGAAAGAAAGATATTGATCTTTGATGTTGTCAGTTCAGCCATTCTAGTCAAATAATTTACATAGCTTATTGAATGTAATTGAACTTAGAGCATTTTGATTTTTATGCTAATAAATATAATAATTTAGATGGAAGTAGTAAACGACGGTCTAGGAGCTATTAATCATGAATAATACGAACCAAGCATAGCATAATCAAATGTAAGATCAGTGGTTAGTCTCACATCTTTTGACGTCTTGCTTAATAAATTCAAGGAATATCAGCCTCATTCAAATATCGATATTGAAAATTTGAAAAGCTCGTCTGCTCTAAAACTAAAAAAGTTCAAAGAGTCAGCTTATTATGGAGAAATTGTAAATGGGAAAAGGCACGGATTGGGCATCATGATCTATAACAACGATCGCATCTATGAAGGTTCCTGGTAAAACGATTTCAAACATGGAAATGGCTATTAAATGTTTCCCAATGGTTCAGTTTATCATGGCAACTACCTCAATGGCAAGCCTGAAGGAGTTGGAAAGTATATCTGGGCAAATGGATAATCTTATGAAGGGTAATGGATGAATGGCTTGAAACATGGAAGTGGAATGTGGCAAGGTGCAAAAGGAGATAGTTATGTTGGAGAATGGAGAATGGGAAAAGCTTAGGGCTATGGAGTCCATGTCTGGGTTAATGGAGATCGTTACGAAGGATAATTCAAATCCTGTTTGAAACATGGACAGGGAACATAAAAATTTGCCAATGGTGACCTTTATAAAGGAGAGTATACCAAAGGCAAACCGAACGGGTATGGTGAATATTATTGGTCCAATGGTAGCTATTTTAAAGGGAGCTTCAAAGATGGGCTCAGAGATGGTCATGGTATGTGGAAAAAGGGACCTGGAGTAAGCGATAAATATGAGGGAGAGTATCTTTTAGACAAAAAACATGGATATGGCATTTTTTCTTGGGCTTCAGGTAATATATATAAAGGAAATTATGAGGATGATTTTCGGACAGGATATGGGTAGATGTACTGGAAAGATGGCAGTTATTACAAAGGATACTGGCATAAAGGAATCCAGCATGGTTAAGGAGATCTTTTTGTACCAGGACAAGGTAATAAAAAGGGAATATTCAAGGATAATGTTCTTGTAGAAGTCGTCGAGGAACAAGCAGATACATCATATATTCCTGAGTCTTTTGCCTTACCTGGAAACATACATAAAAGCAATCATGCACCTCCTTTACCAAGCAGAGGAATAAAAGGCAATTTTCGAAGCACATAAAACAAAAGAAGAGTAGTCTCTGTGCATAATCATCAACAAAAAAACAATCCTCGAAATTATAGATAATTACATCCTCTGATCCCAAGGGGTGAGAAAAAAGTGAATAAGACTACTGGTCTTAACGAGATTGAAAAATAATCTCCAAGTTCAATGAATGCTAGATCTCGAGACAGAATACCCCATTCAGCTTTTTACATGCACAAGCTTCACAAAAGAGTAAGCACTGCTGCCAATGAGTAAAAAGCAAATAGAAGTATCAAATCCAGAGCCTAAATAGTCGATGAGCTTCGCAATTTTACTAAAAAGATAGGCTTCAAAAGAGCAGATTGATGATTTTCTAATAAAGATGCTTTGAATTCTTGGCTTTATAAACTTTGATTAATTTTCATATAAATATTAGCGCGAATGCTGCCAAAACCGGAAGTGCTTGTTAGACTGCTAAGGGCCAACATATCTTTCGTTCTGTACGGGCAAAAAGCATCAGGAAAGACAAAGCTTCTGAAGAGGATGTTTGAATAGAGCAAAGTCAATCATATTGAAATCAACTGCACATTAGCGAATAAGAAATCAAATTTTCTCAAGCTTTTCAACGTAGAGTTGAGCAAGTAGCTGAGGAGAAGGGATGTAACCTTCAGCAAGTTGAAAGAGCCTCACAACCTCGATAGCTGGATAGGATAGCTCAAAAAGAATATTCAGTAGCATCCTGAATTGACGATGGAGCTTGACAACTTGTATGTCTTTATGGACAACATTGAATAAATGGTCATGAGCTAAAGCTTTGTTCCTTCGTTCTATACAGCTTGCCAGAAATAATTTCCATTCAAGTTTCACTTCGTATTTTGCGGAACCAACTTTTTCAGGAAGGAATATGCTCTTGAGTTGCCTTTCAGGACAATGATATCATTTTGCCAAAATAAACCTGAACAATAGTATAACAACATAATTCGGCAAGCTGTTGAGACTGTTTTGAGAGATAACTACAAATAGAGAGTATCTGCTGATCAGATAGAGAGATGTACAAAGACGTTGACAACTCACATCAAGAATGCTTTTGACAACATCTAGTTCAACCTGGATAAAATAAGAAGCATCTCTAAGGCAATTGTTGAGAGTATAATTCAGAACCTCGATGAAAAAAATTTGCATAATTCTCTTTCGAAAATGATCAACAGAAATGAATTGAAAGCTATCATTCAGCAAGTCAGAGAGCACGGTCCGATGCAGGACAATCTCATGAAAAGAAAAATTACTGCCCTCGATAGCTAATAAATATTCGATTTGAATCCCAACCTAGAGTATTATCCCAATCTGCTCCTCACCAGCATTCACCTTGCAGACTACTATCAATAAAAAGAAGACAAACGAAGGTTCCAAGACTACAAAAGTAGGACAATTGGCAGAAGTAAATAAATGAAGAGAAATGATTTTAAGATCGGAAGGCATAACATCAACAGAATTATTGCCATTTCAGACGCTATAGAATCGCAAGCCAAGTAAAACGATAAGGAAAGAGCTTTGGACCATCACAGCTTAGACTATTATGCCCAATTTGAGCATTTAAAGAAGATTAACAGGTTAAAGTATACTGGAAACAAGGTGACTGGAGTTGTGAAGGAAGAAGAAGCAAAAGCTTTTATGAGCAAACACGACTTGAAATACGAACAGTTTATGGGCTCCTGATCATTCTTTGTTTATATCCAAAGATAATATTAATTTTATAGATGCCCGCCCAGTACAAACACGGTCGCCATGACTCCAAAAGATCCTACAGTAGCAGTGACTCTCGAGAGAGGTATGATCGAAACCATAAAAATAGCAAGAATGAAAAATGGCACAAAAAGTCACGCTCAAGATCAAGATAGAATCGCAAGCATGAGGACAAATACAAAAAATTTGAGTACTATCACAGTCGAGACGAGGGGGGCCACAAGGGCAGATAGAACTAGCCAAGGAGGGACGATTTTTTGAGAAGAAGAGATTCTCATGATAGAGGGTCAAGAAAAACAGTTGAGGAGAAGAAATACCCCAATAAATACTATGACCATCGCAGTCGAGAGAAAGATAGATCATACGAACATCATAGAAAATCCAGAGGAAGCGATCATAGTCGAAACCACCGCCGGCATAGCTCTTCCTCTTAAAGTAGTAGCTCTTCTTCTTCTCGTCCTCCTATCATCCATCAAAGAAGTACATCATACAAAGGAGAAGATAAAGGACACAATTACTAAAGAATAAAGCCTTACAAATTTAATCATCCTTCATCTGAGCGCAATTCTTTTAAGGAGCCGAGAAAAGAAGAAGAAATTATTCCGAAAGTAACTTCTAAAGCTGCAGCCCCAGCTATATATCAAGAAAGGCATAGAAAGTAAGAATTCAAGATCCCTACTCAAGGCCTACCTCCTCGATAATTTATCAGACACCGAAGCGACCAGCCTCAATATGATATATCAAAAAGAGACAAAGTTAACTAACTTCCTTCTCTGAACACAATTAAACCACTTTCACCTCTCAAAAGAATTCATAGTTAGAAAAATATTTAGAAGAGACAATAGGATACTCACAAAATAAAGGTTTCTCGGTTCTAAATGCTTTTAAACGAGGCCAAAACAAACCTGACATTTCATCCTCCTCCTGTTAGTTTCCTAGCATTGGATACCTATAGGAGCATGAACAAATTCGAGGTCTAAACTATTGATCCTCGATGGTCAACACTGCTGAAGAGCTAGCTTTAGAAAGGCGTAGATCTGAGATAGCGATTATCATACAACAAGTAAGAAGTCAATGGGGATCCAAAACTCTGGTGTTATATAAAAGATTAGCGAAATGAATAAGAAATGGAGCTAAAACTGAGGATATAAGAGTTGAGAGCTCGAACAATAATTATATCTTAAATGGAGAGAAAATTCGTAATGCAGTTTTGAGGATAGTGATTAAGATATTTTGCTTAAATATGGTCATAAATTCAAATCAGTTGAATATTTTCCTTTTTCGCTGTCGAAAAGCTGAGCCGAGCATTTCCTCATTATCAGAATACACTGACTCAGATTTGCGAGCTTGCATTTTAGGAATTTACTCCATTGAATGTATTGCGTCGGGGCTTAGGGTTGCTGTTTTCCTAATTTTAGATTAGTATTTATTTATGTCGACTGTAGGACTGATTAGAGGCTCTTGTTTTTTCTGGGTCAATCTCTTCGAGATTGCCATGTATTCAACCCTATGGCTTTATACTGGCTATTGATTGGCGGCTTCGTATTGTGACTCCATCATTTCTTTGTAAAGGCTGTCTCTCATTCTTGATTGCTCTGAAATGACGACGGTTTAATATTTTTTCCTGAAAACAGTTGGCATTTTTTCGAGTGGCTACTCAGCGAGGGGAATTCTAGCTACTGTGTTAGCATTTTGGGTGGAGGCACTGTTGTTTATCACTGAGCCAAGACGCTTGCTGAGAATGCTGTTGAGATATTTCTCTGTCTCACTCATTTTATTGTTTTTGTAATTATAGTCAATATTGCATCTGTAGTCCTACTAATCATCAGAAATCATTGTCAACATCATCGATTATCTATGGTGGAATTTCCTTGAGTGGGTTTTCTTTATCATATTCAGCTGACCACTCTTCTTATTTGAATGCCTCGACCTCTTATCCTGAAAGAGTTTGCTTGTGCTTCTACAGAGCCTGTTGTTTTTCCTCCGTTATTTTGTTATTCTCTTCAATCACGACTTCTCTCTGCTGCCTTTCTTTTTCTTTTTGACTCCTACGCAGCTATATGTTTGCCGTTCTGTGAGCAATCATTTTTTTGGTCAGCGTCAGTAAGGCTCCCAATCCAATGTTATACTTATAAACATCATCTTCGCTGTATTTTTAAACTACCTAAATGTAAATGTACGCTGCTCGTTGACATATTGAATTTTAGAATAGAAGGGATAGTCCTCTGTTTTAGGACCTTCGGTATTGTAGTTCAATAAAGCGTTGAAGGTTTAAGCAAAAAGGTAGTTGGCTCTAACTTTCTTCCAGTCCAGCCTTGTTTTTCCTATATAGAAAGGATATTACCTTCGATATTTATTTTGCTTTTTTCGTATTGCAAAAAATACAGAAGTGTCTGGATCAGCCCTCTGAATTTTACAACTCTAAAATTTTTGAGCTTGAAAAAATCAGCAAGATACTTATCTCCTTCACGAATTTCCTTTCTTAAGGTGTCAAGTTGCCAGGTCTTGGTCTTATACTATCTCAGTTGTTCGTCTTCGATTTCGTCAAATGTGGCCTTTGTCTCAGCAGGGATTTCAGTGCATTTCTAGAGATATTCAATTATTTCTTAAGCTGTTTTTTCCTGATCTTTGCGGATATTGATCTGATAGTTTACATCCTTGTAGAGTAATTCCTTTTCCTTTTTCTGCCAGCTATCTCTAAAATGTTTGGTCAATTCTAACACCAGTTCTCTTTTGATTGGAGATATCTCACAATCTTGTCCCATAGTATCTCCACAAACTACAAATTCCTTCTTCTCAGTTGGAAGTTCAGCTTCTTCCTCTTCAAAATTTTCTTCTTCTTTCTCCTGCTTTTTCCTGTTGGCTTCCTCAAGCTACCCTTGAGCTGCTTCAATAGTTGCTTCATCATTTTTTTATTTGGCTTCTTCGAGTTTCTGGGTTGCAGCTTAAATTTCCACCTAAATTTATTTCAGTGATTAGCTTTTCTGCTTCTTGAACTCCTCCAGCTCGTCAAGATACTTTTGTTTTGCCTCCAGAGCAGCATCAAATATAGATTAAGTGAGGTATGAGTTGTAAGCCAGTGGAACAGCAATGTAGGCTCCTAATTTAGGGAGCCGAAAGTAGTGCATGTTTTCGTTTTTGACAACGTTAGGGATGTACACATACTTTTCTTTTACTTCGACGGTTCCGTCTTCTGCCGGAACAGGATCATCAAGAGAAAGAGCAAAAGCTCCTCCAGTGACGCCCTTATCAAGCAATAGAGTTTGATTGAGCATCAAGTTTGAATGGGAAAGACTTGAGCCAATGTAGTTGATCATTTTTGGCTGAGTTGTGTCGAGGTGGGCATTGTCATCCTCATCTTAATCAGTGATTTGCTTAGGAGGATGTTTGACATAACCAATGTAGCATCCAGTCAGCCCTAGTCTCTTCTCAATAAATTCAGGGAGATCCTTAAACAGCAGCTCTTTCTGATACTCGTCATTTTGGACCTTATCTTTGAATGACTGAAGTTCACCACTTGATCTCACTTCCAGCTACTTTTCTTCCAAAGCTCTTTATTCTATGAATCTAACGTTTGAATTAAACTATTTTAATCTTTGTGCTTTGAGTGATTCATAGTTGCTGAGCATGACAATTTTCTGTTGGTTGAGAGAATATTTTTTAAGCCAATCAGCAAGGTACTTAACTGGTGCTTAGGGCTTGCTGTTGTAGACGTCGGCAAGTCCTTTGGCGATGACCTTTCCAATGTTATCCTGCTGAAGGTACTTCAATGTATCACTGTTCATTTGTGAAACTTAAATTATTATAGAAACATCACTTGCAACATCATGATCCCTTCTTCTTCCCTAAAGACAGACGATGATCTATCAGAGTTCTTTCACCTAGTCTTCCCAATGAGCTTCCTCTTAAAATGACTTTTCTTCGGCTGAGGTTAGAATTGGAAAAAGATCTGTTTGTGAGCTGAGATTTTTCAGGGGTTTATTCTTCTGCTTTATTTAGCATAGCTAGTTCATCAAGATTGAGTCTCAGTCCAATCAATGAATGCCCAATTTGAACTTCTACCCATTTGATGACATATCGTTACAAACTGATTCTTTCATTATCTTTGCCATTTTACGAACATCCAATCTATTTATGAGTCCCATCTTTTTGTATAAATTTCAGATAAATAGGGCTTAATTGTGGATAATACTCGATGGCAATTACATCATCAAGCAAGATCTCTGTTTCTGAGTAAGCATGGACTGATTAAGGCAACATAGTTCTTCCTTAAATGATATTTCTATTGTTGTCAGAGTAAACAGCTCGAATCCCAATGATTGACTCAGAAACATGCATAAAAACTATTTTTTTAGCTCTTTCAACTTTGTTTTACCAACTTTCACCTCTATCGCTTGAGACTATACCCTATCTGTTCCACTACCCAACTATTATTGTTCGTTCTTCTTATTTCTACATCATGTAGACTTTATTGATTAAAGGTTTCTTTATAGGTTTTGTTTCAGGGTTGATCTGATTAGACTTATTGTTGAAGGTTTATATGTGCAAAGGTTCGGTGGCAAATAAAGGTACTTTCTTTGATTAAATCCCTGATCTCAAAATATCTTTTTGGAGCTATCGAATCATTCTATGCTTTTCTTTTACGCTTTTCTCTAGTTAATCAATCGCAAGTGATGCTTCTCTTTTTTTGAGGTCTGTTGAACGCTAAAGCTATTTTCTTTTATCTGTTAGATCATTTAAAGAATCAACTATATTTTTAAGGTCTTTTTTATCAATTTATAATGGTTTTTCCTATCTTGGAATTTCCTTTTAAAGAGTATCTTTGACATGGTGATAGTAACTATTGAATTGAAGAAAAGTAGTGGTCAAAGTATTGATGGATTTTTCTTAATTTTTGCTTTCTTTTAGAATTTACTAATACTCATGCTCTTTTTATTCCAACTCAATCAGACAAGAGTTACTTTTGAGTTACTCTAGTCTCTTCTTATTTAGTTCAAGTTCTTCTACTAACATCGTCTTTTACTTATGTGTATTCTATGTCTTCCGATCGAGGGCTTGTATTTGAGCTCTCAGCTTTTCCATTCTATATTCTCCCTTACGTACTCTTCGATAAAGGCTTAAGGCTGTTCGTCTTTCATTGCTTCTAGTTTGACCTTTATGTTTTCGTTCTTTTGATAAACTTCCTGTAGTTCCTGATACATCTTTTTGAGCTTTGGGGAACTAAGTAAATTGTTCATTTTGGGATGTCCTTCCTTTGTACATTGCTTTTATTGTTTTTCAATGGCGGAGTTTATACTTTTTGACATTTTTTTCATCTAATTCCTTTGACCTTCCACCTTTTTTCTCAGCTCATGAAGTGTCAGCTATCTGAAGAGGGTAATAATTACCTTTGCTTTAACATGTCTGTAAGCTGCTGGAGATTATGTGAAAGAGCGACCTGGGAGGGAGATCCTTGCTTGAGAAGAGAGTATCTTTCAGCAGCACTCATTAGACTTTTCTTAATTTTATTAATCGTAAGAGGTACATATAAGAAGAGCCAACAAAAATTACTTAAGGCAAATTATTGATATTTTCAAGCCAGAACACAAAGAGAAGTTATAGTTTAATATCTTAACAATGAAAAGTGATATTTACTGAGATCATGGTAGCTCAAAGGTATAGTTTGTAATGGTTTCTGGATTGACTTAGCATTTTATTGTACCTGTCTTTGTAATAGCATTCTCCTTGAACCATTGACTCAACCAGGTATGTTGATAGATCTTCCTTAATTGATTTCTCGTATTTGTAGGCCTGCCGTTCCAGTCTTTCATTTTTCGAGTGCAGATCTTGATTAGAGATGGCGTACCCAGCAAAGCTTGAGGAGATATGGTGCTTTGATGACGAGAAGAACCGACCAGCTGCTATCTCAGAACAGAATTTTCGACAAGAAGATCTCTGACCTTTCGTTCATAGTATTCGTAATCCTTATTCATTTTTATTTATTTTATATCGATTCACAAAAAATAATTACTGAGCCAAGAAAACACAAAATCAATTTTCATATTCAACCTCTTAGATAAGTTTAATGCCTGCGCATCTTAGTGTTGAAATAAGATTGTCTCCCACTGTATTATCGAACTCTACAACCTTCAAACTTGGAAAATTAGCCAGATCAAATCCCACACCTATCTAGCAACATCCTCTTATTGACAAATGTTTCAGCATCGGAATCTCCACTCCAAGCTACCTCAGCAAAGCTACACTGATTTATCCTTTTTTCTTTTTACCATTGAAGCCACAGATACTCAATTTTTCTAGCTTCGGTAGTTGTGCACAGATGTCGTAGATAGCTTTTGCTGAAATAGTGTTTTCGTCAAGGACAAGAGTGGTTAGTTCAGGGAAGTTTGCGAAATGAGGAACACAAGCATCGGTTATACAAGTGCACCCAATGTTAAGATATTTTAGGCCTTTTGAGTTTTTTAGGGATTATAGGAGTCCATCGGTCATGAAAGCTTGCCCAAATAGGTTAAAGTGTATCAGTGAATTACAGTTTTCAAAGCTACTGAATGGCAGGCTTGACCCTTGAATTTTTTCAATTGCATGATCCATGATGAATACTTCAGCTTTTGGAACATTCTGAATAAACGACCCTCTGATTTCAGTGCACTCTTTTATTGAAAAATTTTTCAACTTTGACATTGGATTACTCGTAAGTTTCACCAGGATTTACTCTTTTACCCCTACACAAAGCTACAAAAGTAAGGTTTATAAATTGCCATTTTTTGAGACAAGATCGGAAAAGAAAGTCGGGTCAAAACGGAGACCAAGAATGGCCAAAGACCTCAGATTCTGGGTTCCCAGGATAGCTGAGCTAATGTAAGGACTTATTGGCTCGGCTGTTATTTTTGAGCTGCTTGATTCTTATATTTATCCAATAACAAGAGACTCCAACTGGCCGTAGTTGATATAAATAGTTTTCTTTCCAGGCTTGACTTTCTTTGCTTTTATCCAGCACGACTTAAGATTTGGAAAACACTGGGCGAGGTAATTTGCACTTTCGAATTACATTGGTTCTATTCTCACACCTTGCTCGCCTTCTTCAGTGAATCTGAAGAATAAATTTTCATCAAACTATCTTAAGTGATTTTGGATATCGTAGTAATACTCAAGCACTTCGATCTTATTAAGACCCTTTTATACCATTATCTAAATACACTGTCGGTTGAAGTCGTTGGCGCAGTTGAGGTATATGTTCTTGATCGATTTTGGAAGATACTTGACAAACTCTTGGACATTGTGCTAGTCAACCATTAATGCATCAAAAACTATCAAAGTCTCAAGCTTTGTCATTTTTCGAAGTTTGGTCAACAGCTACTTTGGCTCAGATTATAGGATGTCGACGCGAAGTGTCTTAATATACTTGAATTTGGAAGGAGATAGACTTGATAGAGGGGTTAAAGGACTCACTATCCATTCTTCGGTAGACATAGAGCTATTTTCCGACTCAGGTTGCATAAGATGACTACTCTCGTTTTATTTCACAGTTCCAATTTCAGAAGGCATTATTGAGTCCTCGAAAAGTTTCTTCTTCCTGTCTGTATTTTATATAATAGAAGAAGGAGCTCTTTTCAAAGCATTTCCATCGAAAACACTTTTCTTTTACTTTGACTCTTCTTTTAGCTTATTTTTCCTTGGCTTGATCTTCTTTGAAACCTCAGCAGCGTTGGGAATGACAGCTTATTTATGATCGATTGCTGCAGGCTAGATAAACTATTATTTTATGTTGGCATAGTTATGTGTGACACCTTGGAGTTTGAGAAGTATCTGCATTTATTATTCTGATATCTTGGGTACGGTTAGCTGATTTGTGTCCTTGTTTCTGAAACCTCGGAAATGACTAAACTTTGGTATTTTTGAGCTATTTTCTAGCTTGTCAACAGAATCGAAGCTTGTTAACATATCTTTTAACAGCATTTTAACATATTCTCCTGTTTACTTTAGTGTCTTGTTTGCTTCTCTTTCCAAAGTATCAAAACGGCTCAACTCTGTCGGATTTTGCTGGTGTTAAATCAAGTAATTTATCTTCTAGGCAATTGCCTCAATCAGCTCAAGTTAGTCGGGTTTATTCTGAATAGTATTCAGAGCATCCTGTATCATTTAGGCGCTGAAAGTACCTGCTAAAGTATAGATTGGCTCGATTAGCTTCTTCCTAATAGAGCAAAATATAGAGTTGACTTATCCCTGAATACTTTCAAGAGTGTTGTCTAGATTGACTGCCTTTTGATGGAGTGAATTATGCTTTTCGAGTGCTTAAGGAGCGTAAGCGTTTGCAACCAGTCTAGAGAAAGGATCTATTTTGTCGCTAATGTAGGCAATTTTATGGCATTTGTGCTTTTCTTACTGAACACAGAGTGGGCAGAGGAGTCTTTGGTGCTGACAGTCAGGATCAAGACAGAAGAAGATCGGGTTGCTGGCCAAATGTTCGTTGTTGTTTCTGCAACGTTCTGGTTTGGTTTATTTTGAAAAGTGCATTGTTGGAATGCGGTTGATGATTCACAATGTTCAGATGAGAATACCACTGAGGCTATTTATATATACATCTATTTTCCGTCAATTCACAACCAACAATAGACAATTTTATCAGAACATCCCACAAGAATCTTTTCGATATTGTTTTACCTGATGATGATTTAAGGTAAATTTTAAAAGATGAAGAATGGTGGATTGATGAAGCGATATATGCTGTTGTGTTTATGAATGATATGCAAATGGATTTTAAATAGATCGATGACATCAGTCAAAGAGTCCACCCAAATCTTCGTCAGCTTCTTCTTCCTTGGGGGGAGGAGGGGCCTGCTTCTTTGGTTCTTCCTTCTTCTTTTACTACTTTTTGGGAGCCTCGGTCTTGGCGGGACCAGCAGCAACAGCGGCGGGAGCAGCACCACCGACCTTCTTAGTTCCGTTAGCGATCAATTCGTTCAACTTCTTTCCCTTGAGGCTGCTGATGACTCTGTCGATTTCTTCGTCTGAGACCTGAGATCCGATGTTTCCGAGGAGAGACTTAATGTCTGCGGCTTCTGAATTAAATAGGGGTTACTGATATCGGTTTTGCCTCCTAGAGTGAGAAGGGCGTAAGCAGCGAGGTACTTCATTTGTGGCAAACAATATATTATTAAATATTAATATTTAAATTCTTCCTCCCTCTCCCCTTCTTCCCTTCCCAAAGTTAACAAGGTCTCATTACCAGGAGGCCTCTTTTAAGAATTAGATTCACAATAAGAAAGTCAATATATTAGCTAAACATAAGCTTATGTCAGGTAGATTGGTCAAAATGTTAAAGAGATTTTGATAAAAGGAGTAACGTAGGCTGAGATGTAGGCAAATCAGATAAGGTTGCAGAATGAGCTTTATTGTTTTTTCTTGACAATAGGCTTCATTTTTTTCTGAATGACGATCCTCATTGCTTCGTCGAAAATGGCCTTGAGACCCTCCTGAGTTAGGGCGCTGCACTCCATGTACTTGCATTGGAATTCTTCCTCGATGATCTTTCTTGCAGTTTCTCGCATGATGGGAGCTTCCTTGGGATCTTTTTTATACATTGCGAACTCTTCTCTCAAATCAATCTTGTTGCCCACAAATATCTTTGGTACGTTTCCCACGTTCTCTTGGAGCTCAGGGTACCACTGCATCGAGGAAATATTACTTTTTTGCGAGCATTGACGAAGGAAGAGGGTTCGACAACCGAGAAGACGATGAGGAAAACGTCGCAATTGGGATAGGCAAGAGGCCTCAATCGATTATACTCTTCTTGACCAGCTGTATCCCAGAGTCCCAAGGTGACCATACGACCGTCGACCTTGACTGTGGCCGAATAGTTATCAAAGACTGTGGGGACATACTCGGTTGGGAACCTGTCTTGTGTGTAACTATATGAGAAAGGAGCTACCTGATGAGGAGGCAGGTCTTTCCGACTGAACCATCACCGACCACCACCAACTTGACTGCTACTTGTTCCTATGCCATCTCAATTTATTTATTATCAGATTTAATCACATAATATCATCGCAAGCTCCAGTCCTTCAAGCAATCCAGATATAGAGGTATTCCTCTCAAGAATCAGTTAACTCCATTATTTTTGGTCTGTCCATCCGGCTCTCTTTGTCAGTATTTTTATGATATAGCCTCCTTTTTCTTTTTGCTAATAATAAGGTTGAATGTTTCTCGATGAATTGTCAGTTCTGAGGGTTTGGTTGTTATGGGTAGATGAATAAGGGGGACTGTGCTATATGTTCTTGTTGGTTATAGTTCATAATCATATCATATCTGATGGCCGAAGCATATAAACCCTATCTTGACTACCTCACCTCAGGCAACGTTGCCTAAACTGCCTACATCGTCGCAAAGAATGGAGCCATTCTTGCCACCAACCTTCCCATCCAGGCCTTTCCAGTCTACGAATTCGATCTTGAAGATGAAAATGACCCCACCAAGACCAACAAAATAATTGTTGATGAAGGCAAGAACTTTATTGAGGCCATGGGAAACGGTGGAAGACCCAAGCACCCTGCTGGTTTGAGACTGTATAACCAAAAGTACTATCGTGTCAACTACGATGAGGAAGACCAGCACCTCTACCTCAAAAAGGTACTTAAATTTAGACTCAGGAACACGGAGGAGCTTGTGTATCAACAACCAAGAACTACTACATCATCGGCACCTTCAACATCCAGAACAAGATGGATAACGGTGTTCCTCAAAACCCGGGAGAACTCAACAAGAGAGTCGAGGAGCTGGCCAAAAATCTCAAGAGTCAAGGATACTGATTATCCCCTCTATATGCCACCTATTTATTCCGACCCTATTATTCCTATCACCTATTCAGACAATATTAGCCAAACATTTTCAACCGAATTGGAGCATAATGTAAGATCAGTTGTTGTTGTAAATGCACAATATACTAGTTGCTGAAAGTAGTATGAATAGACTGAATGGGCAACTATTAAAATATTCATCATCAAACATAAGACCTCCCTTGACTTCCTTGGCTGTTTTTATGAATTAGAAGAAGGTTCTCCTGAGGTTAATTTTATTGTCCCTATCTGCACAAGCCTTTTTTATCTTTGTGCTCACCTCCATGCATTAAATCAAAGCTCATAAGTTCATGCAATTTACTCGCTTTGTCACTTAACCCACTAAATCTTTTCAAACCTTTGCTACTTTTTCTCAACTAGCTCAATCCAGTTAAAGCACACCTTTCCTCTAGCCTTTCCATGCCGACCTCTTTTGCAAAATTCTAAAGTTCCTTAGCGTTGCATCGAGTCACCATATTCATCAGGGCCTCCTGGCAGATGGAAACGAGAGGTTAGTGACTCAAATACTGACCCAAATGAGCTATCTTTTTGAGAAGATTATATGTTACTGGAGAAGGTACAACAAGAGTGTTTGTATGGAGATACATCAGAACTATCCTGAAAACTTCCCAGTCACAGTCTACTTGCACGTCAACAATAGATGCATTTTTGTAACATCCACTGAAAAGACAGAAGAAGTAGGGGCTAAAGAATGATAGCAAAGCCTTAGAGCAAGGCATAAGGATGTTGCGATTGAAGCGAATATTGTCTTTCATTTGCCAATGTTTCTATAAAACTGAGAGGTAAGTCAAGAACATATACCCTTCTAACTAAACCACATCGGATTATTGTGACTGTTAGAAAGAATCTTGAATCGAAAGGTAAGACTCCTTGATGAAGTTTAAAACAAGTGCCTTTTTACTTAGTGGTTCTTCAGGGGGAATAATATCTAAGTGCTCAGTATGATTTTTGTTCAGAGGAAGGGGACCCCATCCTCTGATCAATGTGAAAAACATTATCGAAAGTTGCTCCTCAAAGTACACCCCATTGATGGATCTCAAAAAATCAATCATCTGACTCTCATTCCTGAAATACTTCCCCAAGATATTTTACCAGAAGTAAACAGGCTTGTGTTATTTGTCCAAGATGTACTATCGACTTTTATAGTATACCATTTCTTCCCTCCTTGTGTATCTTACTGGTTTGTATAGATTAATGAAAAAGAAGTCATCGAAGTAAGAACCATTGAAGCCTCCGAACAGAACAAGACAACTGCCGATAACGCCCCCATGATGTCTTCTTCTTGGGTCAGGGTTGTTTGTGGTTGGCAGAACTTTAATGTTACTTTCTGAAAGAGAGATACAAAGTAACTCGTTAGAGTCTTAGTTGGATCTGCCCCCGAAAATGAAGAGTTATCCTTCAAAGTGATGCATGGTATGTCCCCATCTTGCAACTGAATTTCCTTGGAGCTCTACTTATTTCCACTCCAAGCCCTCTGTGCTATCGTTGGTGAACAAGGATGCTAGGTTAAGTCGATACAAATCATCGAGGCATTAATATTTTCCACAACATCCTCCAAAGACATAGAGGTCATTGTCGACCAAACAAGATGAATGAAATCTACGGGAGCAAGGTGAACCAGCCTTGGACTACACCTCACGCCAACTGAGAGTAAGAACATTGTAAATCCATAGATCTCCCATATCTTCAGCACTTTCGCCACCAAATACTATCAGATAGGGATATTTGAATTCGGCGGTATGGTATGTCCGCTCCCAGGGGGCCTTTTCGCTCTAGAAAGGTTTGACTTCAAGCCAGCTTAAGGTGGATAGATCTAGCATACTTATAGTATTGAAGCGTTGCCTGTTGGGTCCTCCACCTCCGAAAAGCAATAACTGCCCATTAACGGGGTCATAATTGAGGGTGCTGTTCGAGCGACATGCAGGTATATCTCCATGTGTTTTGACTTGGTTCCAGGATGTTGTTTAGATGGAGTAAACCCAAAGGTCGTTCATGTAGGTAGTGTCTGCATGTAGGGACAGTTACTGGCAAATCCTCCAAACAAGAAGAGATCTTTATCAACGATGCATGAGCTATGTCCCCAACGAGCTGATGGTCGAGAGGAGTTGGGGCTGGGAGATATTGTTTTCCAGTGGAAGGAAGCGAGTCCGAGAGCGTCCATAACGGTTGCTGTCAAATTCTAAAATCTGAATTATAAAAGGAGGGCAGCATTGATATCTGACAATTAATTATTGCTCATATCACGTTCCGATCATGTATTAAAATGTCAGATAAGCAGGACAAGTCATATGAATAATCAAATCAGATGAGTCTCAGTCGTTCTTGATACCTTTTCCCTTTTTCAGAGATAGTTCCAAATTTAGCAGCATTTCTAGTTCGTTCTTGAATTGATAAGTAGCATCATGCTTGGAGTTGTTGGCCAACCATACAGCTGGTAAATACTGTAAAACAATGTTGCACAACCCTAGAGTTCCCTCCAAGTGAGTTCCACAGTTCAATTGCCTCAGAACAGCCACTGCACCCTCTGTCGTGTCATAGCCTATCTCAGAGGCTCCTCCTTCTCTGATGGCTTATATCAGCATATTATTAACTATTTTTTTCCTACAGACGAGGAGGTACACTTGGTATGTTTCTCTGAGTTGCTTGATTATGCTGCTGACAAGCTTCAGATCAGCAGGAAAGCAATCTGCGTTAGGGTTGTCTTCGTCGAGATGAATGGAGAGGTGCTTGTGCTTGAAAGAGTCGATTTTTTAGTTGTGGAGGCGATGGAGCAGAGAACATTATGCTTGATAGGTTGGCTTAAGTTTTGATGGTGGAGAAGATCCCGTGCGCTGGGCCTGGACTAGCTCTTGCTGCTGACGTGATTTTTTGTACATATCGTATAGGAGGTAAGCGATGAAGATAGTCAGCACTAAAAACACCATACTCAGGTTCATCTCTCAAGATCTATTAATTATATATGCCATATAACATGAATACTATCATTCATACGTTGAGCCCCTCACTCCATACTTGGCATTCCTCTAAGCCTTGCATGATAAACTTGCCAATAGTTTGACTAACAGCATAGCCTACATTTTATTCTTCCTGGAACACAGTTTCCACTCCAATCAGAGTGCTCCTCAAGTACTAAATTGTGTAAATGCTGCTTTCATACAATTTGCGATGCAGTTGAGTCAAGTGTTGAAGCTCCTTCTCCAGTTAACTTATATGTGTTCTATATCTACTTTATTCCTGCTCATAAATGTGGAGCCTCTACTCAAGGACAGCAAGTTGTTGGGAAATTTGGCGTAGGTGAAGGTCCTTCTATTCAAGTTGAAGCTTTATTATGCGGAGTTCTTATTCAAGTTGAGCAACTATAGATTGGAGATGCTGACCGTTGCCATCTCTGCTGGTTAATTGAGCTTTTAGATCAAGTATCTGCTGTTCTAAGGAATGGATCAGTTGCAGTTTTGAACTGATTTGATTTTCACTATCAATTCTAATAACTCTACATTTTTCCTCAGCTTATGCTTCTTTTTCTCTGAGTATTCTTTCCAACTCACTGATTCTAGCTCTGAACTGGTTTTCTTTACCAATGTACTCTTGACACTCTCGCTCCAATCGACTGATAGCCTCTCTTAGCCTGGTAACCTCCTCGTCCTTGGCTCTCTGCAGTTGCATCAGCTGCCTTTCGAGCTCGCCAATTGCATTTTGTAAGGTGTTGCTATCACTTCTATTTCTTTACGCTGATTCAAGGCTATATTCTAATCTGCGAATGGTCTCCTGAAGCTCAGCAATTCTCAGTTGATATGATCCACTTAATTCGTTGATCTATTCCTGGTGAGAGACTCTAAATTTGTCATATTAGCTGATCTTGATGCTGAGTTGTCCCTTCACTTTATTGAGTTACTGCTCCAGGAAATAAATCTGCTGGTTAACCTATCCAGACTGTACTTTGCCCTGAGCGAGTTGTTGTTCCAGCAGCACAACATATTCACTCTTCTCATTGACCACGATTCTCAGCCTCGACAACTCTGCCTCCTTTTAATTGACTCTTTTTTGTCCGTACTATTTGTTTCTCTCAATTTATTGTGTCATCAGCCCTAGCTGTGAATTTAGTCTAGTTATTTCCTGCTGAAGCTGACCCTCTCTGTAGTTCCACTCTTCATTAGCCGTTTCTCTTCCTCTAAGCTTGTTTTAAAGCTCAACTATAGTGTTTCTGAGCTTGGTAACCTGAAGGTCGTAATCGCTGTGTTTCCTGATTGCCATTTCAGTGTTTTATTTCTATCTCTGGATTTCGAGATAGAGTGCTTGAATTTGGCTTTGAAGCTTAGTGATCTATCGTCTGAGCTGCTCCTGGTTGCTATTGCTTTACTCTAGACTCAATCTTAGCTTTCGGATCTACTCCTGGCATTAGTTGATTCTCAACTTGTAACCTTGAACCTCAGTGCTTTCTGTTTGCTGTCTATAATAAGATAGATCAATACTTTTTGCTGAGGAGCTCGTTCAAGCGTTCAATTTCAGATATCTGCAATCTGACCTTATTGTTTACTTTGGTCAGTTCCTCTTCCCATCGGCCTTCCTTTTCTTTATAAACTCTGGATAGTTCTAATTTGCTTGAGTTGATTTCTTGAATCTCATTCTTGAGTCTGAAAAGTTGCTGCTCAAGGCTGGCGATAGTACTGTTGCTGCTGACCTTATCTTCTTGTAAGAGGTTGATCTCCATGACTAACTGTGATATTCTCCTGTTTAGCTCAACTATCCTCACCTACAATTCTGTGCTGTTATCTACAGGTCGGCTGTTGCACTTGTCCAGTTCCTCTCTCAATTTTTTCAGTTCAGCCTGAAGCCTCCTTATTTTTTCCTGTAAAACAATGTTTATCTCTGTAGTTTTGTTCAGCTGATCCTTGTAGTAGCTAATGGAGTACTCATCGTTTTGCCCTTTCATCAATCTCTAAATGCTTTCTCTCAGCTATCTGTTTACCTTGATATGGTTGTCCACACGTTATTCAAGTTCATAGTTTTTCTAGCGGTAGAACAGGATCTGCTCGTTGTATACTGACTGTGCTGATGGGAACTGATTGACCGGCTCACTGCTGCCAGATTGAAGTTCTAGTATCTTGATTTTTAGCTGAGTAATTTCTTCGTTGTGCCTTTCGATCAGTTTACGTCTATCCCTCTCATATCTCTTGAAAAGCTCACCTTGCTCGGAATTCAGCTGTCCGCTGAAGTTCTACCCGATGACCTACTCGAGTCTATGATTGAAGTCGGTTAGTCTTTCCCTGACTTCCTATTCGCTCTCGGCCTTGCCCTAAACTTTGATACTCATTCCCAACTTTTGCCTTAAGGCTTCGTTTTACAACTTGAGTTGATAGATAACCTTTCTCTCGAAGATCTGGGTGGGCTCACTATGATTATTTCTGGAGAGAGGTCTGAAGGCCAGAGATGACACCTTGGACTCATACTAGATAATTTTTTGCTTCAGATATTTTATTTCATCGAGATATGTATCGAAGCTGCTGATTTTATTCTTGAGGGAATCGCTGTTTCTCTCCAACTCAGTGATATGTCCTTCCTTGGTCTTAATTTTACTCTCCAGCTCGCCAATTCTGTTGTTGAGCAACACTAATTCGCTAGTCTTGGCGATAGCTTCTTCTTTTTTTTTGTCCAGCTCAGCTTGAAGGGCCTTGACGATCTGGTGGCTTTTCCTTTCATTCTCTTTCAGCCTGAGCTTGTTTTCTTCTGTTTAGGTCAAATGGATCTGTAAATCATTCTAGAAAGCCTTCCCTTTGACTCTTTCCTGTCGAAGCTAACTTTCTATTCTTTGCACTTGTTCGATTCTGGCATGAAGCTAGGTCGTCACTTGGCTTATCTGCTCTTCCAGCATGGATTTAACTTCCTCGAGACTATTTTTCTTTCTCTAGTACTCTTCCAGCTTGAACTGGAGGGTCACAAGCTGCTGCTTCAGCTAGCCTTTTTATCCCTCCTGGGTCTTGAAGTCATTACTATTTTTCATTTTCAACTGTTGCAGCTCCAGGGTCATTTAATCATTGTGACTCTGCAGGAGATCTTTGGTTTGTCTGAGCCTGGTGATTTCTTGATCTTTTTTTAGGAGTGCCTACTCTAATAGTTGCAACTATTAGCTGCTTTGGCTGCCAGTCATTTGCTGACGAACTTTTTTGAAGGTTTCCTCAATTCCATTGATCTCTTTTTTGAGTTTTTCGTTTTCTACTTATAGTTAATGGATTCTTTTTAGTTTCTTTTCTAGATCCTCAACTTTAGATTTGAGAGACACCTCTGATTCTTCCGATTGTTTGGACAGTGCCCGTGATCCTTTCATTTTGCTGCTCATTTCATCGTATCTATCAATCAGTTACTTGTGCTTGTCCTGAAGTTCTTTGTACTAGAGCTTGCACTGGTTAATAATGCCCTCGTACTCACTGCATATATTTTTGTATTGTTCATTCTCGATACATTTTTGCTGATAATATTTCTGCAGTTGAACCATGTTCTCATTGAGTTGGACTATATCAATACTTGACTCATCAAGTTTTTATTGGCTAGTGCTGATATTGATTTAGCTGTTGTTGACGTTCTGCTTGTTGAGCTTTTCCTCGAGATCCTTGATTATTTGATTTTTGATCTTGAGGTCTGCTTCATACTGACCTGCTTTTTTGCTGAGAGACTCACGTTAGGCATTAAATTGCATGAGTTGGTCCTCATACTGTTGGAGCTTGTCCTTGATGGTTTTCACCTAGCTGGCGTAGAGTTAACTATCTCTAGGGTTGTTTTGGTTTAAATTAGAATTGCTTTGTGCCTGGCTTGAAATAGAGGAGATCAATTGCTGGTCCTTCTCCTGAACAAGATACTGATATCTCTTGATTTCGTCATTTTTCTTCCTTATTTATATCTTGTAGTCTTGGATTTTCTCCATGGCGTCCTCCAGCTCTTCCTCTTTCTTATCCAGACTCCTCACTAACTCTTCCTTCTCCCTCTTCAGGGTCAGGATCTTCTTGCTCAAGGTTTCATCGTTAGCATCGGTTGGAATGGAAGTATTGAACTGAGCCTGTGATTGCTTCTACACAAGCATTCTCAATGTGGCGATCTCTTCTTCCTTGGATTTGATAGTGTCAGTGTGATGATGAACTTTGCGCTCAAATGATTCTATCTATGAAAGTTTTCTCTCAAGCTCATCGTTGAGTTGATTGATTTTTTTTTCAAAGTGGGCTGATTGTTATTTTAGCTTCTCAGTGGTCTGTTTGTGCTGCCGACCAATATCTAGGAGTTCGTGCTCCAATTGCTGCAATTTTCCGGTTAGCTAAGGTGACTATCTATCTGACACGTTATCTTTTTCTTCTTTATTTTATGTTTTTCTAAGAAGTTCCTGGTACTTGGTTCTCCAATCAATAGCTTCCTCCTTATCTTCCCTATTTTTCTAAAGGATGTCCCTTAGCTCCTTCTCGGCTTCCTGCATTCTCTCATCAAAAGATTCCACATCATGCTTGAACTCCTCAAACTCACTCAGATTCTCACATTTCTCCACCTCTTATCGAAGCATTGTATATTATCCAGTCAAAAAGGAAAATTTTTGAGTGAAATTCTCGAAACGGTCCATGACCATTAGATAGCGCGTCTACCAAATTGAAGTATGCTGAGAGGAAGAATGAGGCCTATGAATTTACTGAGGTTGAGTAGGCTGGCTTATTGATGGTGCTGGAAAATGTCCTGGAATGATTTGAGGCGGGGAGGCATGAGAATGTTGGGGATGTTGTAGAATCATTTGAGGATAATGTTGTTGAGGATGGATAATTTGAATAGGGGGCTGCTGTTGTTGTGAATGAGGTTGAGAATGATGCCCTTGAATGTTCCTTCCTTGTTGATACTGCTGTTCTTACTGGATGTACCTGAACTGAACTTGTTGTTGACCACTGATTACATTATTCCCCCTCGATATCGTGGTCTGCTGTACATTCACAGGTGGTCTGCCTTGTTCTCCATATGATATCATCACTGGGCGACCTTCCTTGATCCGGGTCGACAAATCACCTAATTTTTGGTTGATACTTCTTACTGACTGGCTCACTTCAGAGTTGCTAGTGTTGTAGGGAAGTGGGGCATGGGAGTGTGAGGTCCTAATAGACTACTGGATGACTGGGGCTTCGATAGGCTGCGATTGTTGGGTGATATTATGGGCGATTGGAAGATTGCGGGAAGGTGGCCACTGTGGGTCCGAGTTAGCTGAATTGGCAAGGTGGAGAGGGTGCCTGTCTTGGGAGCGGTTTTCCATAATAATGAAACTTTTTTTCTCCTCGTGCAGACCTGGGATCTGCATTGCTTGGTCCTTCATTGAGGATATATAGCAATAAATTATATTGCATTTGTTTCCAGTCCTCATCCAAAAATAGAATTTTCTAAGTGACAATGATTGTCATTATCATTCCTATAAACAAAAGCGTTCCCTTTACAAATAATAACAAAGATAATAATCTCAATATGCTGCTGCTCCTAGCGACAGCCATCCTTTTGCAGCTCTCCTCTCCTCATCTCATTATTTCTCTCACTCCCTCCAACTCATAAGTCAATGCAGTTCAAAATCTCACAGTGGTCATTCTGACCTCAGCAGCCATCTCAGCAAATTCTCTGACTCTTAACCTACCAACACAATTCGCAACCTCCTCTATTTGCTCCGTCAATGGCACCAGTGATAGCTGTGTCAAAAGCGTTTCAGCCAGCTATGCTTTTGTGACATATGCTTCGACTTTGGCAGCAAGTACGTACTATACTCTGATGGTGCAGGTTACAAATCCAAGCTATGCGACTAA
>Ga0100378_1001419_pt1 | contig 25331 bp, 20 predicted proteins | sample CryGeymeta201502_FD_81535 | JGI IMG/M metagenome (GOLD analysis project Ga0100378, IMG submission 81535) | Groundwater microbial communities from Crystal Geyser aquifers in Utah, USA - Crystal Geyser metaG 2015-02 | ecosystem: Environmental > Aquatic > Deep subsurface > Groundwater | place: USA... | reverse complement strand
CCCACATTCTGATTGACAACCATCGTATTTCCACTCCAGAACAGAGGAGAATAACACAAGTGGCAAATTATGAGGAAGATCTCGTAGACTGCATAAGCGAAGAAGAAGATCATCAGGATGAAATATAAAAGTTGCAGGAAATTGCCAACACAGTAACCTATGGAATTGGAGAAAAACCCGTTCCCATCGCAGCAGAGTTGATAGCCGCAATTGAAGGGAGTTCCATACTGTGCACAGACTGAGCAGTTGTAATCGTCGAAATCGTTAGTCTGCACAATATATAGTCCACAAAAGACGCCACCAAGAATCAAGAAGACACATGTGTAGGTGATGGTGTAGCAGAGGAAGCGATTACGAAGAGCCTGATAGGTGAGACCCTGGTTGCGGAGGTAGTTGTACTGTATGCGGGCGAAAGGCATAATGTTGATGTTACAAGATTGAATATAATTCAAGAGGTTCAACCAATAGATAAAAGATTAATTTAATCTGTTCAATAAATTACTATAAATGGACCTTTTCTTCAGTTAGAAGTTTTATTCAATCTTATATCTTTGAGGTGCCTTTAAAGCCATTTTAATTTATCATTTCTTCAATAGATGTTAACGATTGTATCGATAAATCATTGACAATCACGTCACAACAACAGTATTTCCATATCCATAAGGAGAACCATAACCCGTAGTCAGTCCTACAGTAGGCCCACCCATCATCATGGTCTGACCAGGCCAAAAAATAGGTGAGGTGCATAGTGTGCAAATAATGAGGAAGGTTTCATAGACCACATAGCCAAAGAGCACTATCATAATGATGAAGAATATTAGCTCTGTATAATTACCGAGACAATATTGGTATGAGTTGTAATAAAGAGAACCGATGCCTCCCTGTTGGTCGCAGCACTGCTGATAACCGCATTAGAAAGGGGTTCCGTAGGCTGAACAAATGCTGCAGTTATAGTCGTCAAGAGCATTGCGCTCGTTGATGAAGAGACCCAAAAAGACTAACCCTAGGCAGAGGAAAACAGCTGTATAGGTGATCGTGATGCATAGGTATCGTGAGCGGACAGCTTGGTAGCCAAGGTTGGAGTTCATGAGATAGCGATATTGGATCTGAGCGAAAGGCATGTAGTTTTTTATTTTATAACAATCAAAATATTTCAAACTTACTAACCAAAACCATTACATTATGATGTTTCAATAATAATGAAAAAAAAGATGAGAAAAGGTTTGAATTTTATTTTAAAAGATTTTGGAAGTTGAATTAGTAAACGGAGAAGTTTAGATGCTTCTTCTCAATGCTAGTTAGTTAAAATGTGGTTTTTGTATTGGGTTGTCCCTGACAAACTGTTCCTTTAATTTAAAAATATATGCACAAAGTCTCAGAAACCACATCAGAACACCTTCAAGCTGCCTCTTCTGTCAGCTAGCACATACACCCAAGGCTGTTGACCTTCATAGCTTTCTAAAGAACATGTGGGACAGTCACGTCAGCCTACCTAAACCTCATCAGTATTCTGGTTCCCCTCCACACATTTGCAGGCTACCTCCTGCTCTCCTCTCACTCTCTCTCTTCCTACTTAGTTGACTCAATAACATTAATGCGTGAATCGGCTGTCATCGTCACAAGCCTCCAGATAACTGCATATCTCCTGACCATCCTGCTGATCATCTGCCCCTTCTTGGCAGACCTGAAACATAAGGGGAAGATTTGGTTCACGACCCTCAAGCGAGTCATTGGTATATATCCCCTGCTTGTCAAAGTGGTATTCGCACTTACAGGAGTTATTCTTTATCTGTAGTTCTACTCAAGCCTAGCAGCCTTCATTTTGGCATCATTCCTAAGTTTGTTCAACATCATTGTAATAGGAAACTACCACCAGAAGAAAGAGGAGGACTACAAATCCTCAGAAAAGGGGGCTATCATCCTCCAACTCGGCTTCATATTCAACATTATTGGAAATGGTGCTTTAGTTCACTTTGGGGACCTACCAATTTTTTGTTATTTTGCTGCTGCTCTCGGACTGTTGTACCTGATATGGCATCTGGTGATCGGCTTCAAACTGTTTCTACACCCAACAGCCAGAGTGATCCATCTTTTTCTGAGCACATTGATCATCTCCTGTGCTCTCAATTACACACTGCTGATTTTTCCAGTCACACCTGCTGATACTTTCGACTTCATCGATCTCACCATTCTGTTCGTGTGCGTAGGCTTCTTCCTCTCTGTCTACGAGGAGAAGCGAAGATTTTGGTTTGAGAATCCTTAAAAGATCATCAAGAACAACCCATAAATATTGAAGGACAACGAACTCAGTCTGAGCCTTCTGCTCGAGGACTCTGACAACAACAAAAACAAGGAGAATCTCCTGGTGGGGATGATAGCTCATCACCTGGCGATTAATTGTCCTTATGAGCACTGCTGGAGCCATCAGGAAAATGTATATGACCCTTTACTAAAACATTCATTCAACTCTCGGTCACTAGTAAGAGAGAAAGATTCTGTCCTCCGGTTCTACATAAAATGCCTCTACGAGAGGGCTCTTGAAGAACACGGCTCCAAAGAACTGATGCTGGACTACTGTGAGTTCGCCATAAGCGAAATGAGTGACTTCTCACGACACACTCTAATCCTCACAGAGCTCTCCCTCATAACCTCCTTAGGATTCCTAGAAAGAATAAAATTGACAAAGCTGCGATTAGTCCTACTCGATCAGTCAGAAGCCTTCAACCGAATCATTCATGGTGGAAAGATCGAGCTCTTGGAGGTCCTCAATTCAGAAGATATCTACCAGGTAGCCGTAGAGGATATCTCGGGATACTGCAAACGCAGTCAGGAGGTCTGGAAGGATACTACTCAGAAGGAAGTCAATATAACTGACCTCAAGAGGGCCCTAGCTGAGCTGTTTGAAGCGATGCCAAGGATTGATGCTTACTGGAACCAGCTCTCCAAGTTCCTACACATTCAGAAGCAGTGGAAGTATGTCTATCTCAACTATGCCCTCTTTCTCAAGAATGAGAAGGTGAAGAACAAAGACAACTCTGTCAATGATTACTTCAGCGACGATATCAACGAAGGTTCTCCTCTCAACGACCACAAGGACCAGGTCATTGCTGACCACCTCTTCTTTGACAAAAAGGCTGCAATTGTCATGACCTATCTGGACTAGGAAGGTCTCAAGATCGACAGGGTCAGTAATTCATTTGAGCCTCTGACTCTACATAAGGCGAGCGATGTCATCAACTGCTCTCTCAACCTAATCCTTCCGAAGGATATAAGAGAAGGAAAGCACGACTCCCTTGTTCGCGACTTTGTCGAGGGATAGCACACGACTGACTAACATGTTTACAATATCAAGTACACTCACTTCGTCAGTAAGATGGAGTAGGAGGTTCCCGCTCTGGTAATTTTCAAAATTTATGTTGAGTTGACATCCGTATAGGTCGTCAAGCTGCTCTGCCTGATTAAAAACACCAAGAAAGACTCAGAAATGGTCATTGCTGACATTTAGTCAGCAGAAATTTATAAATAGGCTAGCAGAGAGCTTTTCGATCACGAAGCCTCTTGGAGCCTCAACCCTGCTCTAAATATATTTCTAAAGGATGAAAACCTTCAGCCCTCAACGCACAACACACCGATTAGTGTAACAAAGTGGATGGGACGCCTCTTGACATTTTCTTTGGTAATGATGATGATAATTTTGCCTGTAAAGCTTAGGCTAGACATAGAAGAAATGTAAAACAGTTCGCAAATGCTGAGATATTTCATCAATACTTATGACCTTCCCATTAGATTGGGCTAGAAATATTACTTTTCTGCCTTGGATATTTTAAGTCCTTCAATGATGAGAAGTATAATCAGAGGTATCAACACGGAATTCTAATTGTATGAGAATAGTCCTTATAACACAAAGACAATATTCAATAAGTATCTAAACAGACCCAAAATGTATCTGCCATTTATGGCAAATGCAGCCAATCAGAACCTTAGTTATAATCAAATTGACCTTTTCTATCTTATCTTATCCAACATTAAAACTCTCTCCAATAGCTCAAGTATTCAAACATCCACTCTTGAGTTTCAACAATTTCATTCTTATCTGACCCCTTCTTTCGATTCGATGATGAATGCTACAAAACAGCAATTTCATAATCATCTGCAAATGGATCTTCAAGCTTGTCAGTTTCAACAATTTATTATTATCCTTGCGATGAGTATCACACTATTGTTGGCTGGCAGTTGTATTAGTTACCAGCTCTATAGATATCATCACAATATGGGAGAAGTCATTGATATTATTGTTCAATTCAGTAACTCATAAATCAATAAAATCATCGTCTATTGGCATCAAGTCCGAAGTCATTTTCAAAAATTATCAAAGCCAAAGGCAATGATTAAAAACTCTTCTCTTCACAATGATGTTAGAAATATCAATGAGCTGGAGGTTGGCAGTGAGTCTGTTCCAGAGTAAGTGGAGGATGAAAAAGAGGGCAAAGATAGTAAAAATGTCAACTTGAACCAAAAGCACAAGGAAATACTGGTATCTCCTGAGGAGAGAAAAAATATTTGCAAGACGATATCTCTCATTCTCGTCTTTTTAGGAGGACTTATTCCTGCAATTTTAGTCATCCCAGTCTCCAACTATCAATACCTTCAGTCATTAACTAAATTCGAAAATGCAGGTTTTTATCTGTTCTAACATTTCCCAACCACGTCTCTTGCTTCTTATGCTTTGTTGGATCGATATTATGCTGAAGTCCGTCCTAATGAATACACTTTCGATATAAGCAGATTCAATGGTCTTCTTTCTAATCTCAAAATCATAACAAATTATTCATATATAACAGGAATAGACGAGATTTCTGAATATGCTTTGAAATAGAAAAATTACCTCTTCGGTAATCCTTGCACCTATAACCCTGAGCCTGTAATTCGTTCAATGAGGTCTGATTTTATATGTTTAAATGTATAAAACAGGGCCTTGACGTCAGGAATCACGACCTATCTTCGGACTATTTATCCTCGGTTCGAAGCATACCTCAATAGTAATTCAAGTACTCTCAGCCAAGGGCAGATTATAGATTTGGCAAATGGTCTAACAATATGTACACTTTACTTTTTGGATGCTCTGACCACATGGCAATCATAATTTTCTGCCATGCTGATGACACTAAAAGATAAAACAATATTGTTATCAATAATTCTCGGGTTTATTATGACCATTCTTCACATTATAGTCTTCTAGATTATTCTTTTGGCAAGAATCAGGAAAAATTACCAGTTCATGAGGGAAGTTTTCACTCATTGGGTACCAGAAGGAATCCTCATCCAATAAAAAATTATCAAACATCGCTTCTATAAATCGGGTATCTTAGCAACTTCCTGATTTTGTGTTTTATCTTTTTTCAAGTCTATAGCTGGTCTTATTATTTAATCTAATGACTGTATTCAACTGTATCATTTAACAGGCGGGATTTATCACTTCAAATTTAATCTTTAGGCATGATAGTCAAAAATACATCTACTCCTTTGTGGAAAAATCATCGCATCATCAACAAATAAACAAATCTGATTGTTCCTGAGAATCGTGAGCGATTGTTCGAGAATGCTGAATGTGTGGCATTGCTTGAAAACATCTTATCGATCTATCAGCAAAAAGGTGAGCTGCCTGCTCATTACTTGCACTACAACATGACCTCTAATGGTTAAAATGAAACAATTACATACAAAGCTTATGTTGACTATAGGTGTACGAACAGAGATAGAAAGGATGGCAAAAATAGAGTTATTGGAGATTTCTATATCCTATACCGCATTGTGAGAATCAACAAGGAAAGTACCAACTGTCAATACCCTTTCCTGATATTTTTTGATGCAGAAGCAGGAGAAGTCGCATGTTCATAGTGCGAAAATAAACATGTTCACAGAATCACCGAATCTAGTTTTTATGTGACGAGAACTCAATTTGCTTATGAGATGATGGGCAAGCTAAAATTCATGGAAAAATATGCCAAATATGAGTTCACACCTCAAAATTTTATCTCCACTAAAGTAGTTGGAGATACTCCTTATTAACATGTCCGAGATCACAACTATGAGCCGAGTTTTTATTTTGAACGATGCGAAAAGGTTCTGGTTGACTCTATCAAACTCTAACTTCTGAAGAGAGGACTGGACTGTGAGAGTATGCGTTTGGAGGAATTTGAAGATGAGAAAAAGATTCCTTGTCACACACACCGTGCTTTATTCAAGCTGAAATATATGTGTAGAAAATGTTAAGGCAAGGAGATATGGACCACAAGGGATAAAGTCACCATCAGATTTACTGTTATACCTTTGGAAAATAATTTTGAGCAAATGATTGAAAGATAGAATCAAGTACAGGCTATCAATAAGAAGGAGATGTATTGCTTCTATGGGCAAACCATTTACTGTCAAGAACTAACGACCAATAGAACAAACATATATGAAGAGTGTGAAGAACTCAAAGATAAATATAAAACAAAAAAGACTTACAACCCTTAAAAGAACCCATAAAATTAAGAAGAAGCAGAAGATAAATGGGATATTCAGACACTTTTCAAAACTGAAAGACGTCGTTTGGATCGCTCCATCAAACGTGAATTAGATTAACATGAACAATTCTAAAAAGACATTCAATCAGTCAATCGATGGCATCGTTCAATCTAATCCTACAAGTACCCCTACTTGATTCTTTTCAACATAAAAGTCCCCAAAATGCCCTGCATACGTTGCAAGAAAGAAAAAGATGGCCTTATCTATATATCTAATCTTGTGGACTAAGCTCACAGCATTCTCAACAAAAAAGTAATCAATACTATGCTCAACTTGAATAACAAGAAAAGCTAAAGTTGATTGTAGATTGAATTCATGATTTTTAATTAATCTTTTTGATGTGTAGTATTATTGTGATAACTACTGAATAAAGTCAGGTTTTGAGATATAATATGAGGAGCAATAAAGTCGGAATCGACCAGCAATTCATCAAATAGCTTGTTGGACATCCCATCTTTCAGTCTGAGGTTGGCAAGTTCATAAAAAAGAACACAATCACACCCGTGAATACCAACCCTAACTCTACCGTTCCAGAGATTGTAGAGGAAATATGTTGCACACTCACCGAGTCATATCGCAAGGCCATCAATCAATAAAGTCTAACAATATATCAGACTTGTACCTAGTTAACTCAAGACATTGATCGCCTCAAGCACCGTCTTACAACAATCGAGTCAACAAAAACGTCAGATATGTCGATCTTTTCTTAGATGTCAGCAGTTCAAGAAGGAGAACCTCTACCTTGCTGTGTTGCTATAAATCCTGACGACAAAGGACAGCGCGAGATGAGCTTTATGAGCAGCCTAATAATGGACCATAAGTAATGCTAAATTCATGTAGTGGTAGAGATCTCAGATAGGAGATTTAGTAAAAGTTTAGATCAAGTCAGGTTCTCCTGACAGAAGATTTATCTAAAATAGAAAATGGAATGGCTGAAAGGATAAAACTGCTCGAATTAAGTGTGAACCGGAAAATCTAAAATATTTTCAAAACTCTTTCTACTCTCATCTAAAGTATAAACGACATTCAACTAAAGTCAAACCACAATACACCAACAACCCAAAAGAATAAGCTGTACGAGTTGTTCGATTCAAGAGTAGCAGGAATGCCCATAGCAAAGGACAAAAAGGTGGATCGAAGTATAAAGGACAAGGAGAAGTAGAAAGAACCAAGGAGACGATCTTTTTTGGGTCTGAATTTATGATGCACAACCTATATGATTAATCAAAAAAGTCCCTATATCATTGGTGAGACGAGAGGTATGTCTGGCTGGTCAGTTGGAAATTTCATCGCATCACTATTCATTTTGAGGGCTCTAGAAATGGTTTTTGGTTCGCAGATCACTTTATCAGGTTTGAAACGATCATCAACTTCTTCTGAAGACTATTCTTAACCAGTCTCGGGATTTTTTCTCTTGAAAAACTTATGCATAAGCGATTTTTTCTTTTTTGTTTCTGGTGGAGGATCAGGATTAGGATCATAGACAGCAAATATATCAGAAACCATTTGACTTTTTTGAATCTTACCCCCATCGTCGACTTTGACTTCAGTAGCATAGATTTGATTAGTAGGTCTCTGTATTTATCCCTTACTCGTACAAGGGCCCATTTAATTTTACTATTAACTATTTAATATAAACTAAGTAATCATTAATTGCTGCTTCCCTTCTTCGGCACCTCTACTGATTAGACATTCAATTATTATTATTTCTATCCATCTTCCTTTTACTTCTCCTCTTTGGCTTATCCTTTCCATTTGGCTTTGAAACCCCCTTCCCACATTAGATTTGCTGCATTGCGGATCACCAAATGGAGGGGGCCTTACTTTAACTTCACCAAATCAGAAAGATACTGTCTATATTTTCCTGAGTATTTCTATCCGTTATACCAGTTTATTATTGGCTTGACCAGAACTGAAGGGTTTGGCTTGTGAATGACATTTCCCCACTAATCCTTGATTTGACCATTCTCAAGTTTCTCGATGTAATCTGCATAACGCGTCAAAATGTCCTTTCTGGCGATCGCATCACTTTCATAGGTCTTGCTGTAAGGAGGATAATTGGAGAATATTTCGTCTACTCGCATTAACTAAAAGGGGTTGTCATAGGAAAGTCGACCAACCATACAGCCTTAGAGCTTATTCTATATACAGCATTGATAGGCTTTCTACACAGACTTGAGTCCTCCATTGAGTTCAAATGATAGCATAGGAAACTACTCCTTTAATCTGTAGACTCGATCGTACATAAGAGGAGGCACCGATCTGTTTTGAGCAGGATTAAGCCCCTTCAGAAACGCCTTCCGGGCATGTATGATAAAGTGAGTAATTGGTCCTTCACCTTTGTTGGATACCAATGATACAAAATCTCTACAAAATTCATAAGTATCGAATTCGTCGACTCCCAATCTGCATTTGACTGTGCAAGGGATTTTAACTGCCTTGGACATTGCTTCCATACATTATTTGACAAGTTAAGGTTCCTTCATGAGACATGCCCCAAATGATCCCTTCTGAACTCGAGGTGAAGGGCATCCAATGTTGAGATTGATGGCATCATAACCATATTTTTGTCCGAGTATGGCAGCTTGAGCCAATTTTTCAGGATCTGACCCTCCAAGTTGCAGCACAATAGGGTGTTCTTCTTTATTGAAAGGCAATAAATGTCCATGAGAATGTATGACAGCATCGTGATGAAGCATTTATGTATAAACCGGTGCAGTTTGCGTGATGAGTCGAATGAAATACCGGAAGTGAGTGTTGCTAATATCTATCATGGGAGCAATAGAGAAGACAAGTGGTTGGGTGTGGCTGTTGTTAGAAGTAGTAGTTGTTTATTCCTACATTGATTGTAATTGTTTCTTTTATAAAATTGAGATGAATATATCAACAATGCTGCTCTCCTGGTCAGAATATTAAATTCTATCGATAAGGTATATTGTTTATTGCAAATATATATTCGTTAAAGTTAACAATAAGATAGATGATGGACACTCGATCTCAGAATACACAAACTAGCTACTTCAGTCGAAAAATCAAATCTCCATATATCCACCAGTATCTGACATTCGAACAGAGAATAAACAGTCAACCGCATCTCAAGGGGCACTCTCCTGCCATTAGAGTTCCTCTCCAACGAACCAAGACGAACACTAGCCAACAAAGCAACATCGCTATGCAATAGATCAAAAATATGATCCACAACAAGGCACCTCTGTGGCATGAGTAAAAATAAAATAATCTACCGACATTGGATCAGGAGCATCTTCTCCTTCTCAAGAATAAAATAAATCAACTGAAATAGCAGAATAATCCATCACTTAGAACAACTCCTTATGACTCACAGGTAAGAGATAGACTGAGAAGTTAGGGGACTGTCTGTTCAAACAAGAATAAAGAGTCCCGAGCCATCAGCTAGTATTCGCAAGGAGGCTATGGACCTCCCAAAACAGGACTCATGAATTTTATTCAGTACAAAAAAAACAGGAGAGAACTTAGTATTAAAATGAGACGATTCTGAGATCCTTTACCGTTCCTCACTTGATAATTTTGATCATTATATTGGGAAAACCTGGTGACTTCAATCTCAGCGGCTACGCATTGAAGGTCGTTGAATTTGTGCCTGCCAAAAAATGTTCATAGGCTCTTTAAATGTGTCAACAATTATCCTATGGAGGTCTTCCGTTCTCAATAAAACTAGCCCCTTTCAACGACTCTTTTATTTTAAAAGTTTTGCCTGATACATTATGATAGAAAGGTTGGTGTCCAAAATGACTATATGCATGATTGTTAATGGAACCAGACTATCCTATTTCCCAATACGGTCCTAGAAAACCTACAAAGATGAGCCTATGGCCATTATTGATAAAACCAAATAGAAAAACGCCGAGAATAGAATATAGGAAACCTATCGGGAAGCTGATAAATTTTCTTTGGCCAAAGAATAATCTTGACGACTCTCCCGATCGAAATATGTTCTTTTTACTTTATTTTGGTAAATTAAAAGAAAACAGAGGTAGATTATGCCAATTTATCGGCATGGTACCTCTTATCAATAAAGATTCTGTTATTAATTCCTTTTTTCGTGAGATTTTTCTAATTAGATATATTACTTGTGTTGAAAATAAAAGGTCACACGCAATAAAGAAGCGATTCTATAGAATAAATTCTTCCAAAGGCATCAAAAGAACATTGCTCAGGGCAAAATCTATGAGCAAATCATGAGTAATAAAGAAACTCCATATTTTTAATATATCAAGATCAATAAGTGCCTTTGTAGTGATTTCAGTATTGATCAAGTTTGAATACAAAAACTAAAGCTTGAAGCGATGGTCGGGTCGAAGGTCGCTATTTTCATTTTGTTTATCTTATGCTTATGATATAACCATCTTTCTTCTTTACGATATTGGTTCTCTAAGCAACCAATGAGGCTTGGAGAAACGAGGACATGTATGAGCAAGCGAGGTGAAAGTTTTGTCGTTAGGAAAAAGATAAGGTAAGCAAGGCTTCTGTGGTGTGTTGAAAAACACCCTGGAGGTTCTTACTGTATAATTATTTATTGCGTTTGAAATATGACAAACGAAAAAGGCCAAGATTATGAGGCCTAAGTCTTTGGAGGCTACTCTGTACCTAAAATACTCCCTTTTAGAATTTCCCAACCTCCTTTCAGGAAATTCTCCAAATACAATCGAGATGGACACTGGAACTAAAAGTAGCGTCTTAAGTACACTGTCTTTCTGGAATTCTTCCAAAGGCTACTTAAAAATGAAGAGGAAGTCAAAAACGCCAGAATATACGAAATGATGGCTGACATGATCATCACTCGAAATCCGAGTCAATGCCGCAGCCACCACCAGAAAATGGAGTATCATCGGAAGAACATAGCCGATATAATTGCAGGTGTGAGGGAAAAGTATGAGCCTAGTATTTACGAGTAACACAAGGAAAAATATGCAGTTCTGATAAAAACTCTCCTTGAGAATAGAGACAAATACATTCGGGTCCCTGCTAGCAGGGCTAAGAAAGATGGAAAACTTAAATACATGTTTCGACAGCAGGAAATCAGATAGCCTGAGAAAGTCTAAGGAGAAGGTCTTCAAAAATAAAATGGTAACTAACCCCTTGAAGATGAAAAATTTGAATGCCTTCCGAAAAAAGATGAAAAAGACAACAAAAGGACAAGAGGAGACTATTCTGATGAAGAGGAATAGCAGGAATAGGTGATGAACGTACAACAATAAAAGGAAAAAACATTGAGGTTCGATCAAGGGTCTCCAAGCTCCTTGTTTAAAAATTTCAAAGATCAAAAATATGAGAATCTGAACTTTGACTAGAAAATATTCTATAATTCTCCAAAAATCATTGCTGAAAACAGATACATTTTTTCTAAAGAAGAATGCAAAGAAGTTAGCTCGAGCTACGAGCCTCAAGTCAAATCTGAGAGAAAGGAGTCATTTGACAGGGTTGAATAGGAATTTAAGGAGCATGCCTACTCAGATAAATTGATTAGCCCTGATGCTATCAGAAGAGAGACATCGTCTTTTGTGATGAATGAAGCTCAAAGGTTCATCCCTAAAGATCAACAGCCAAGAGAGTTAAAAGATCAGAATAATATTGGTCTTCAAAATCCTTTCAGATCAGCTGCTTCTCCTTTTGCTTCTTTCAACTCACTCCAAAATTTCATGTATTTAGCCTCAAATTCATCTAGCTCTCATCCAAGTCCTTTTTCTTATTCTCCCGATCCTATAACAAGTTTGAACTATCAGATCCTCTCCCTGGAGCAGACAAGAAAGCGTCACTGCGAAGAGGCCGCTAGATTATGCAGTGAGTGGCAAAAATAGATGATGATGGAGAGTCAGATTGGATAGCTGATTAAAAGATTGAGAGAACAATTGACCGATATTCAAAGAAATTGATATTCTTAACAATCTTGCACTTTCTAGTTATTTTTTAATCTCCTCAATAATTATTTCCTATTTTTTTAGACTTTGTGGTCAGTATACTTTAGTTTGATAAATATCTTTTCTCAAATAGTTGAAAGTGGGCGGAATAATTGTGAAATTAAGAAGAAATATAGTTGAATTCACTGTGAATAGCTTCTTCAGACTTCCACTCATCTTTTTAGGGATGGCTCATCTTTTTTCGAGCTTTAGCACAAATTTAAGGATCTGTGCCCATTCAAAAAAATATTTTATCAACCTTAGGATAAAAATAAGGCTCCTCGATCCTTTAAAGCTACTCCACAGAATATGTCAAAAACCCTCCTTTGACTATATTATTGAAATCTATATTTATTTGTGATTAATAAATGTCAGGTCACGTTCACACCCATAACCACAATCACAGCCACGGCCAAAGTCGAGAGAACTTCGAGAGCTCCATGAAACAAATTTTAGTGAATGCTACAAAAGTATGCTAAAACAAATGCGTGAAGCCGTCAGTCGAAGATCGACTTTCTAATTATGAAAAAGGATGTTTAGGGAAATGTTTCGATAGGTACTATCCAATATACGAGAAAAATCTCAATAGTCTGGTCAGCGCCCTCAGATAAAAATAAACAACCACCACCTACGAAAGTAAATTCTGAACATAGAATGATGGTTCTATTCATGTCAATTATTTTTATCATATCAAACAGCATCGCTCATATCAAATCCAATATTAAATAGGCCTAAACGCACCAAAACTAAATAATAAACTACATGGAGAACGGACACCCAGAAAGAGAAAGAGCCACGAGCACATATATAGTCAAATAAACAGTCAAATAAAGCACGCTTATGCATATCCTGACACCAGCTCTTCGCAAAATAGTGCACTGTCAGGAATGGAAATTAGGTATGTTGTGAGTATGAAGTCAGGAGATAGAGAGTATCGAGATCTTTATGGGAAAATGCTCTTCGAACTGTTAGAAGAAGCAAAAATGAGCGTTCTTTGGCTAGGTAGCATTAGTTGTTTAATATAGACCTCAACAAAAAGGCGGCGATTATCAAAGAAATATCCGTACCTCGCTATCCCCAGCTCAAAGCTTTGTACCTAGGAGATAATAATATCTCTTCTATCGAGATGCTTGCAGCATTGGATGCTCCTCTTTTGGAAAAGTTGTATCTGAGTACTCAATACGCTAGTCAGACCATAACAAAATCATATGCCTGAAGTCAATGACGAGAACATACTTCCCGCAGCTAGTTTAACTTAACTTATGTATCTTTGTGATATAACATAGACGGAAATTTTATTGAGGATTAGAGTCCTCTGGCTGGCTGCCTTCTAGCCAAAGTCGAAAAACTGAATCTTAGCTATCCTGAGTATTTTTGTATTAATTCAAGCAAGAAACAAAGAATTTTTCATAGCCACTGGTTCATGAAAGCTCAACAAAGTGATACTGCAGTGATTCGCAGCAATAAAAGCCGAATCAATCCTGCTCTATCCCGTAAGGCATTTCTAGCCATGATGAATTATACAGGTTAGGAACCTAATAGAAGCGAGCCTAAAGACTTGTTCAAGACTTTCGAGAAATGATTTTATATTCTTACTGCCTAGAGTTGACCTGTATATAACTTAATTTAAATAATTGGAAGGATGACAACCCTCGAGAAAAACAATCAGGGAGTAGCAGCAGCCAATGTGAAAGTCGTATGCAGATTCAGACCTCTGAACTAAAGGGAAAAAGCCCTTGGTGCTTCACATTGCCATCAATTGTTGGACGATAAGACTGTACAAATTCGTGACCGCGATCAAAAAGATTCAAAGGAACCACTTAAATTCAGCTTTGATAAAGTATTCGATACTGAATCCACTCAATAGGAAGTCTACAACTACTCAGCTGCAACAATCATAGACAGCATCATTTAAGGCTTCAATGGCACAATCTTCGCCTACGGCCAAACTGCCTCAGGAAAAACCCATACAATGTAAGGCTAAGTTGGAGAATCACTGACTTAAAATTCAGGTATTATTCCCAGAATGGTTAAGCATGTTTTTAACTCAATCGCCAAAGCCTATGAAAACATCGAGTTCAGAATAAAGGTTTCATTGACTGAGCTGTACATGGAGAAGCTAAAAGATTTGCTGGATCCCAACAAAAATGATTTAAAGATCAGATCTGACAAAAAACGGGGAATATTTATTGAGGATCTAACTGAAAAGTACATTTCGTCACCTGACGAAGTATACCAGCTGATTTCAATTGCTCAAAATTATCGTAGTGTTGCATCCACCAACATGAACGAAAGATCTTCTCGCTCACATATGATATTCATCCTAACAGTCAGTCAAGACAACACAGCTGATCTCAGTGCCAAAACAGGCAAATTGTATCTTGTTGACTTGGCCGGTAGTGAAAAAATATCAAAGACAGGAGCTGAAGGTAAAGTACTAGATTAAGCCAAGAAAATCAATGCATCTCTCACAACTTTAGGCAAGGTTATCAACTCCCTTACTGACGGCAAATCTACTCATATTCCCTATAGAGAAAGCAAGCTGACAAGAGTACTACAGGAGTCATTGGGTGGTAACTCTAAAACTAGTCTGATTGTCACATGCTCACCGCATCCCAACAACATGGCTGAGACGATATCATCGTTAAGGTTTGGTATTTCTGCCAAAAAGATTAAAAATACACCAAAGATCAATAAAGAACTTACTGTTCCCTAACTGCTGACACTTCTTGATCGAGCTGAGAAAGATCTCGAATCAAAGAACAAATACATTGAATTTCTCAAGAACTATATACTTACTGACTTGAAGCAAAAGTCTATTCCTGAATTTGAATCAACCAACAACGTACAAGCTATTGACTAGAATGACAATGAGTATCTTGCTGAACTCCAACGCCAACTTGAAATGGAGAAAAATCTGCACTTAGTTCAGGAGGAGCAAATCAACTCTTTGAAGACAAAATGCGACCAGATGTCCAATGATAAAGATGAGCTTGAAAAATAACTCGAAAACATGAAATTCGAGCTCACTCTCAGGACAAAAGAACTCAAAGATGTCCATATTAAAGGAGGAAGCCAAAACAGCAACTAAGAGTCATTGAACAGCAGCAAATTATCCACAGAAGAACTAATCAAGTAACTTGAAAAGATCACTGACGACTAGAGAGTGCTGACTTTTATATCTTCTCAAGCTGACCTGAAACTCAAGAAAAGCGAATAGCACGAAAGACTCCTTGCAGATTACGAAAATTAAAAAGAAAAGCGTAAAAAAGCTGAATAAAATATGAGCAAATATGAGAAGAATATGCAAAAAAAATTGGTTCAACTATAAAACAACATATGTCAGCTCACCCATGCCTATTACGATTTGGTGGTGGTCCAACAACGATATAAGGTCGACAACATATTCCTTAAAAAAAATCTAGAGGAAAAAGATATCATGGTTCGAATTCAAAAAGAAAAGATCAAGTAATTGTAGGACCAGAACAGATAGTTAGAACAGTACAATGAGGAAGATAGGCTTGAGGAACGAGGGACGAAAAATTTGAAAATGGGAGTGGAGTAGAGTTTCAGGAAATTTGAAGAGATGAAAGATAAGAAAGGCTCATCTCCCCATCAACCTAACATAGTTAAGGTGATAAAGGGAGGTTTCAAGTGATTGTAATGTGTTAATGGAATACATAATGATGAATATGTAAGATAGAATAGTTAATGATTGATGACATGCGAGTTGTAATTCAGAATGTGTTGACAGTCGATTATATCGTCAATTATTAATTTCTACCTCTCTCTATGTGCCACATGAACATTTCATACAAATCTACAATCAATTTAGTGAGAATGCGTCTTAGCCCTTTTTTTCAACATTTTCCTTCTTTACAACACTATGAACCCACCATGAATAAGGATAAATAATCCTCAAGGATGGCTGTGATAATTTTGTTTTATTCGATAAATGACAGAGATGATAAGTAATGACTTTAACTTTTATTGGTGTCCTAGTTTGTATTTTTTTATGAGTTTTTGATAGACTTTAGTTGGAGCAGATTGATAAGTCGTTGTTCTTATCAAGGTGAGTGGAACTCAGTCCGTATTTTATTTTAGCAAATTCGCCTATATCTAAACATACACCATGAAGTCTACTAAATCGTTTCAAAAAGGTTCTTTTTGTCTAATTGACTTCATACGCAGTCGTATTAGACCCATTATATATCATTAACGATGGTTTCAGGTTCATCATAGATCTCAATCCAATTATATGCACCCCAATCAGGTAACGAAGGCTTGATGACTCGATTAATATCGATTTGTTGCCACATAATGCTCCTGTGAAGTTATTTGAATGTTTTCAATATCTACCTTATTAAGTTGGCATGTTATGAGTTATTTTGGTACATATATTAGCCAGAGTTAGTCTTAAATGAATGCGACTAAAATCATCAACGGCAGTCTCTCATCTCCTAGTAGGGAGAAGCATAGCAGGAAAACGATTACTATAATTATAAAACATTGTGAGGGCCATCATTCATAAGTGGAAATAGTTTATGTTCTTTTCATAATCTTAATTATATTCCCAAAGAGCAATAAAAAAATGGGACAAAAGGGACCTTGTGCTTGTATTGCACCCAAATCAGCTTATCTTGATAGTGCACCTCGTTCACCAACCATGAAGCGTCATAACTTTCAAAAAACGAAGCAGTTTTCTGAGAGAAAAGACAAAGGTGTCAACAGCCCTCGTACTCAAGTTTTTTCTCCGGATTGTGTTCCTAATCATGCCTTCAAAATGAAAGGAAGAACAAACACCCTCAGCACTCAAGGTAACTCCTATTTCTATTCAGACTCTAAATTTCGTCGAGGGTCAGTTTCTCACCTTGAGACCGAGGACAGAAGCAGGGGAGAGCTGAAAACTTGCCTAGACAGCTTCACCATCAATCACGTGCTTGGAAGTGGTGGTTTTGGAAAAGTTTATCTGGGCAAGATGGAAGGCAAATGTCAAGGATAGTCCAGAATGTATGCTATAAAACAAATGGCAAAGGCAAAAATTCATCAGAAGAACCTTGTTGACAACATACTTCTCTAAAAGAGAATCATGAAAGAACTCAAGTGCAACTTTATTGCTAGGTCACATTATAGCTTCAGGGACAATAATTTTTACTACATTGCTATGGAGTGGGCTCAAGGAGGAGATGTTTTCAGCTTCATCAGACCTAGCAGTTCCAGGAGGGAATTGTTTTTGGAAGCTGGCGAAGAGGCGATAAGGTTCATCCTAGGATGTGTGATTATGGGTCTAGAGGAACTTCACAGCAAAAATATTGTCTATAGCGATATGAAACCTGAAAACTTGTTGGTATTCTAAGATGGCTACATCAAGCTTAGCGATTTTGGCTTATCGCAGCAACTTGAAAAATACTCGCATTATTACACCAGAATTGGAACTATGATGTTCTTTGCTCCTGAAATGGCCCTCGGTGATGAATGCAGAAGGTATGTGGATCTATGGGCCTTGGGTGTACTTGCTTACGAATTGGCTAACCTTAGTTTTCCTTTCTGTTCGAATTCAATCAACGATCCGAAGAGATTTGTCAAGGATGTGATAAAGGGTGAAAAATAAAGGCAATGGGATAATCCTAGTGTGAGTTAAGAACTTAAAAGTTTCATCAATAGTTTGCTTAAATATGAGCCAAGAACTCGGCTTGGAGCTAGCGGATGGAACAGGATCAAAACTCATCCGTTTTTTGCTGGTTTCGATTGGGGGGCCCTTTAGAAAAAATAAATGATCTCTCCCTTGCTTCCCATTCTTGAAGACCAACTCCAATACCAGAAGGTGGACCCTCTTCACATTAAACCTGAGTTTTGCGACTTCGAAGATGAAGATAGAGAGCTAACAATTGAAGGCTGGACCTCGAACTGCACTTCCCACTATGTTTAATGATAACTTATTGTGTACTTACTTCCCATGAATTGTCAATATCATTTATCATGTTCAAATATATTAAGCCATTCTCTTACTCTGAATGTTGAGAAGGCTTCAATAAAAAAATGTCACCACAAAACATCACAACTATGAATTTCTTGCCAGAATATGATGGACTTTCCAGCTTGAAATGATTTCGAAGTTTATTATTTGTGACAGGTGATGATCAGATTGTGGCACAAAGTATTCAAGTGCCGACATTTAACCTTATCAAACTATACAGGATAATATCATGGCAAACAAGCGGATCACTTCTTTTGCTCAAAATTGATACCTTCAAAATATGTATCTGATCATCATTTTGTTGATAAATCTTCTCTCCCAGAAAAGATGAACAAAATAAAGTGAAAAATGTTTGGATCGCCACACAAACTTCTAAAATTTTAAGTCTAGAAACATATTTTGACTTAAAAAGGAACTGAATCTAGAAAAATCTTTGTTTGTAAAAAATCGATAAATATCTAACTTACAGTGCTCAAATACCGATATCACTCAAGAAGACAAATGATGAAAGTAAGGGCAAGCAAAAATAGTATCCATCCTGTTAATTAATCGGCTTCAATTAAAACCTTTCCTATATATTTATTGTCAAGCTAGATCAAAAGGGATGGATTTTCTTGCCCACAAGACCAGCTCTCCTCCTCAAAACAAGAATAAAAGTAGCGTATTGCCAGGCTACTTGCCGGTTCCTTCTCAAACATAGTTAAATTAAAATTCGATCACCTCTATAGCCCCTCAACCTTCAGAAAAAGGAGAAGTGAATCCCTAGAAGCTTAACAATGTATTTGAATGGCTCGAAAGTAAGGGTGTTTAGAGAAAGAATCCAAGTGACCTCAATTAGAAGCTCTTCAGTGAGAAGAAGAACGATGTGGTCAAGATGAGAAACATGCCGGATGGTCCTTCTTCCCTGACAGCTCGCAGAAATATTCAAAAGTTCAACATTCTGCTTTGATTTATGTTATAATACTTTTGGTATGACTCCTTTATAGCTAGTGATTTTCTTTATGATTTTCGGTTTTATGAGTGCTCTGAAAAAACCATGAAAAGCATAAGGTAGAATATTTTCATTACTACAATATCATACTGAAAGAAAGGTATTGCAATGTCCAATTCAAATTTATTCTTTTTACTTTCTCACAGAAAAAATATGATGCTTATTGGCTTATTTCAAAGGTATGATAAATAATAATGGGTCAAAACATAAATTGCCTTTGCTGTCAGGAACAACCTCCCACGATGGAGATAGTAGAGGTCTCCTAGGATGGAGACAAGCTCAGGACAAGACCGAATCCTAACAAATCACTCCAGAACGGATCATTGAAAATAGAAAACTGTTCAGAGAAAACTGTATTTCAAGATATTGAGTCTACTGACTTGCAAAATTTGTAAGCGAAAGAAAAAGGATAAGCAGGTGTGAGCAGCAGTAAGACACCTAAAACCTTTGTTTTTGAGAATTTTACGATAGGCTACCTGATTGGGTCAGGACATTTTGCTCAGGTTTTTTTGGGATGCGTCAAGGGATCGCTAAATGATAAAAATGCCAAGCTTTTCGCAATAAAACAGATGAAGAAAAGTGCAATTCATTCCAAAAAGTTAGGCAAGAACATTAATCTTTAGAAAAACATCATGAAAGAAACAAACTCTAACTTCATCACTCGGCTTTATTTTTCCTTTCAAGACGATCACTATTACTATCTCGGGATGGAATGGGCTGAAGAAGGCGATGTCTATAGTCTCATCAAACCTGGTAGCCGAAGAAAGGACATATTCAGGCACATTGGCGAACCAGCCGTTAGATTCATTCTAGCTTGCGTTATCCTGGGACTTGAGGTTCTGCATTCTCAAGGTATTATCTACTACGATCTTAAGCCTGAAAATATGCTTGTGTTTAAAGATGGTTATGTCAAGCTAACTGATTTTGGGCTTTCGCAATAAATAGGAAAGCGTTCAAATTCATGGAAAATGATAGGTACTCCTATGTACAATTCTCCTTAAATGGTAGCATGTGAGGAACATGGTAAAAATGTTGACCTTTGGGCTCTGGGAGTTGTTGCATATGAACTTTCAAATTTTTTTCTTCCTTTTGATCTTGATGACATAAAAGATAAAGATAAATTTATCAAGAAAGTCAAAATCTCTGAAAGAAAGAGAAAATGGTGTAATAACGATCTTAGCTTCGATCTCCGAGATCTAATAGACTCTTTGCTCAAACTGAATCCTGAATCGAGAATCGGAGCCATGGACTTGAAATAAATAAAAAATCACAGTTTTTTTACAAAGAATCTATTCGATTGGTAAGCTTTGAATAGAAAGGAGATGAAATCGCCTTTACTGCCAGTATTTCAATGTCAGCTGACTTACAAAAAGGTTGACGAGAGCAAAATTAGACCATAATATAGCAATACCTTTAAAGTATATGAGGAAAGCTTTATCAATGATTGGAGTGACATTTGTGAGCAACACAACTGATCTGTTTTCTATTGCATGCTTTAATATTCGATTTGATATATAAAGAAAATACATGAAAAATAAATAGTGAGGGTACAAATCATTTAAAAGGTCAGCTGTTTCTGGTGAATATTTTCAGGGCTATTTTTCGGAGGCAAAATTTGGATTTCAGGAGGACAATTTCCTCTTGAGATAGTTTTGGAATCAATTCTTTCAATTTGACTGCTGTGTTTCCAAAGCAGAGGCTCTGATGATAATGCTGATGAAGGAATAAGTTAGTTTGGAACGAAAGGCTAAACAAGCTCATCTGGTGTTCAAGGTTATTGAATCTCAGGTCAGCTTCGACCAAAGTACCAATATGATGGCTTCGAGAAAGGAGTTTGATTCCATCAGTTGTGAGGCTTGTGCTGCACAATGCTAGGCTTTCCAATGACTCGAATTTCGTCTTCATTATCAACTTCAGACCTCGATTTCCCAGCTTATTGTCCGATAAACAGATCCTTTTCAAAGATTTAGCCCATATATCAAGGATATCTCCAATATTGTCCTGCTTCAGTCGACAATTTGCAAAATCAGCATTTTTCAAGGCTCTCCATTAATTTTTCCTCAAAGCTCTAAGCATTCTGCTATCAAAAATCCACCCGCATACTCGAATACTCTCTAACTATCGACAATTTCGAGCGACACATCCCAATATTGCTCTCAATTATTCCTGCTTTTTCCTATATTAATCAGCATTAATACATCTTAGATCAGATTCGATCACGAGCGAGATCTTTTTCATGTCATATCTCAGCCTGTAGATGCTTTAACTGACAGTTTAGTAAAAATTGCTCTTTTTGTCAATTTACCATCTCATATTGTCCTAGAGCTCACACCTGTACTCAAGCAGCTCATCGACAGTGTAGTCAGCAAACAACTCAGCTCTACGATTTCTACGCATTCGAATAAGATAAAAACTCATCATTTATCTCAGGTATATCAAGACTTGTGCTCATAAAAATCAACGACAACTTTTTGTTGTTTACTTGCAACATTCAACTGACCAATATTTGATCTATTTAATCTAATCGACTCACAACATTCTAATTTTAGCGTTTCATCTAAATGAATAAATTTGTCAGCATCGGGGAGACCCATCCGAATATCGCCTATATGTACGCCCTAGGAGGCAACACTACTTTAGCTCTTATGCAAATCTTCATCAAATATGCCAGCAGCACTCTTACATCTTTTCAAATCATTATAGTCCGATCGGTCTGTCTGCTTCTCTTTAACATGGCTTGTGTGTTGCCTGCTATTAACAAAAATCCATACATATCTGAGCCTTTAGGTAGTTTATTATCTAGCATAGCTTTTCGCGATGTGTCTATTAGGGTCGCTCTAGCAGGTACAGCCTCAACAATCATGTTCTACTGCATTGGATATTTACCGGTCAGTACAGTCACCACTATGTTCAATATGGCCCCCATCTTCATCTTCTTGATTGAGGCTGTCGCAAACAAGGTATAACACTATGGAATATTAAGCAAAGTCTAAATGTTGGCAATTTGGCATTAACACTAGTTAGCTTTACGGGAGTTGTGTTCATCGTTCAACCTTAATTCTTGTTTGGGCAGAATGAAAAAGGAACAAATGGTTCTCAGGTGTTTTATATTGGATTGATGGTTGTTTCAGCTTTTTTTAGAGCCATGAATATGCACTACATACACGGTCTGGCAAAAAAAGTGCATCCCTTCGTCAATGCGCACTATTCTCATATCGCTTTTCTCTTTCTCAACTCAATCCTAGCCATCTTGCACCCTCACCCCTTATAGCTAAAAGATTTATCATGGAAATTGACAGGAGTTGTGCTAGGAGTCATCATAAGCAGTTATATTAGTCAAAATACGATATTTTTAGCAAATAGCATCAAATCGCCTTCCCTCGTGATGCCTTTGGGCTACGCTTCGGTTGTTTTGGGTTTTTGGGCAGATGTCTATCTTTTTGACAATTAATTTAGTACAATCACAGTCATTGGCATGTTTTTGACGAGCGCAGGTTTGATGAGTGGATATTTGAAGAACAAAAGCAAAGAATCTTTGAAAAAAGAAGGAAATGTGGGAGTCGAACTTTCGAAGGAGCTTACTTCAGGAAAATAACTCAAAAAAGCTGGTATTTGAAAACGATATCGAGTGATATAAATTAAATGAACAAGTTCAAAATAAGCTATTTTTGGAAAGGCAGTTTGTTTATTTTTTCTCCCATTAAATCCAATTCAAACAATTCTATTCCTCTATATATATTATCAAGGACATATGGGCGGAATATCATCATTACTGTGTTACACTGACATCCAACTCCCTCCTCTATCTGAAGGGCCAATCGTGATTGCTAAACCCTTCAGCTAAAATGAGTTGATCGTCATGAACAGTGTCAAAGAATATGCATCTGAGCCTCAACTTTTATAATTAAGTCTGAGTAAGTTTAAGATCTATCACAGACAGCAGCAACATCACTAATGAAGTTCTTAAAGATATCCTTCCGATTATTGAAAAAGTTAATTTTGAAAAGCAGAAACAAAAATAAGAGCCTCGGCAGCTAAAAATATGGCTCGGTAAGTTAAAAATATGACACAGTTGGCAACAATATTTCAATTCCAGGTTGTGAGACCCTCTCCAAGGCTTCTCTTTTGAACTTGCAGGAACTTAACATCTGTAACTTTTCTCTAAGTCTCAGCAAAAAACAATATCGGGGATCAGGGATGTCTAAATTTGATAAAGTGCAACTGGCCGACTCTCTCTTCGCTTGCCTTAGGTATCTAGATAGTTATAAAGATGAAAACCATATTGGAGAGAGGGGAGCCAAGTATTTATCACAAGGACAATGGCCTCTCTTGTCTGGAATTTTCATGTGTAACTATTGATTGAAGCAGGTGAGAACAACCTCGGATAAAAAGGAGTCATACATTTGTCAAAGGCTCGATGGCCTCAACTAAACTGGTTCATTGTGGGTACTCTTAGCAATGATTGTAGCTAATAACAGAATTGTAGACAAGGGGTGTAAAGGAGTCATGAAGGGAAGCTGGATCAACTTGAGGTCTTTAGTGGTGAGTATGAATTGATCTGATCATAGATACAAATAGACTGAACAACAAAGGTTGCCATGAGTTGTTGAAGGGGAATTTTAGACACCTTGAATGGATCTCTGCTGGTAGTGATTAATGATATGCAGATAACAACTAAATAACGGAGTTTAGTATGATCTTCTTGAGAGAGAAATATCCAAAATGTTTCAAAATGGAATATGAGAACCAAGAAGATAGTTTCTGGTGATTAGTGAGTGATATGCACTTGTTTTGACTCTCAAATATAATTTAAAAAATAAGTGATGCTATGAATATTATTTGCTAATAGTATCGATCATCATAATATTATTTCTCACTGTCGATAAAAATTATGCTATATACTACACAATTAGCAATTAATCCATTTTTTGAATATGTTTTAAAGAGAAAATCCTATATTTTTATATTAACGTCATAAGTTGGAAGATATGGATATATATTGAATGAGTAGTCAGTGAGTAGATAAAAAGAGGAAGAATTTTGTGTTGTTTTGCCCTTGTTGGATTTTTTGTATATCTGACTGATCTCGATACACTCCAAACGACCTCGAAAATAATAATTTGAAACTAAAATATCTCCAAAAACGACGCCAAGCTCCAAAAAATCCAAAGAGCCTCTCCCCTCACTGCTCTCCTAACCCAAAGGACAAAACATGTAGCAGCCCTCCATCAAATCGGAGTAGTACTAGTCCAAAATCAACTAATTATCTAACATGATCAAGGTTCTACGCTAAAAATTAACGTACATTGAAGGCGAAGGCTAAAGAGAGCGAGAAAGAGAGAGTGAAGGGATGGCAGAATTGCGAGTGGAGAACGGGCGATTGATGAGGGAGAACAAGGCTCTTAGAGAGCGGGTGTATGAATTGTAGAGAAAGTTGAGATAGGCTGAAGATAAAGAAAGAAGCAAAGATAGGGGGATGAGAAGCAGCGGATAGTACGGCTTGCAGACCGCAAAATCACAGGGTAACCTACGTTGGTCGACCACTTCCAAACAATCTCAATCGACGACTCTCCTCCTCCGCTAATTGCTGGCCTAGTGTCATTAACCTTCCTAATCGCTCTACACCTCGCATCGCCCCTAGCTTAAAGATTAGTTTTATTAATTCAAGTCATCAGCTGACTGCTTCTCGCCTTGGCTGGATCAGTTACCAGCAGAGGGGCAGATCAGATTGAAACGGTGTCTAACTAGGGAAATATAATGACTGTGCGGCAGCAGCCTGTTGGAACTTGGCTGCATATGTCCCTACCTACCAGGCACATAAGATGCAAAAGTGAGAAGACTGCTGGTGTTGAAAAAT
>Ga0100378_1001409_pt1 | contig 25412 bp, 23 predicted proteins | sample CryGeymeta201502_FD_81535 | JGI IMG/M metagenome (GOLD analysis project Ga0100378, IMG submission 81535) | Groundwater microbial communities from Crystal Geyser aquifers in Utah, USA - Crystal Geyser metaG 2015-02 | ecosystem: Environmental > Aquatic > Deep subsurface > Groundwater | place: USA... | reverse complement strand
ATCATTTGGGCCGTCACGAGAGTTAATCCAAAATCAGAAGCTACTGCAAAAAAAGTTAAAAACGTAATAATGGTTGTATACTCTCCGAATCCTGTTGGGCCAAGGTATCTGGTTATTATAACAATAGCCCATAAGCCGAGAGCGGTTGATATGAATTTACTTGCGACCTGAACCAAGGTATTGTGGGCCACCTTTTTAACCAGACTCATTTTCTTGTATTTTTAGAGATACTTTTATATAATATAAGTGAAAGTCGCCTCACTTTGGGGGCCTTAAACTAATTATACCATATAATATCCTTAATATGACCAAACGCCAAAAAACCCTTCTCGCTTTGGTTTTTACTAGTTTATTTAGTTTGGCTATAATTTTAGGCGGCACTGTTAGAGCCGATTATACTTTATTAGCTGGCCAGGAAGGTTTTAGCGATTTTGAAACATTATTTGACGGAGAACCGGAAGATATTCGTTTAATAATAGCTAAAATAATTAATGTTATTCTAGGATTTATTGGTGTTATTTTCCTTGGCCTAGCTGTCTTTGCTGGTTTTCAGTACATGACATCTGGTGGGAATGAAGAAAAAACTAAGCATGCTGTGGGGTTACTGACCAATGCTGTGATAGGTCTTATCATCGTTTTAGCTGCTTGGAGTATTACCAGATTTACGGTTATTATTATGTCAAAAACTCTTAACAACTCCGTTGACTACACAAATTATCAATAGACAGGGTATTTTTTGACAAAAACTGAAAATATGTTATTATAAAAGAATAAAGCTAGTTGTTATAAACAATTAGCTTTTGTTTTTAGACTAGTAAATAATCGATCAGATATTAGGAGCTGATCGTCAATCATATGTCAGAAATTAGTAATGCCATTAAACAACTTTGTGAAGAAAAAAATCTTGACTACCAATCAGTTATTTCAGCAGTCGAGTTAGCTTTAGCGGCTGCCTATAGAAAGGATTACGGTGAAAGAAATCAAAATATTATTGTAAAATTTGACCCCATGACTGGTTCTAGTCAGATTCATGACTTGAAACAAGTGGTGGACAACTTGCCTGAACAAGAAGAGGCGGAAATGTTAAAAAATTTATATAATCCTAATCCTAAGGAGCTACACAGGGAAGAATTAAGAGCGGATTCTCGCCGCGGGGCCGGCTTTAATCATAAAGAAGATGGTGATGAAAACAGTAAAGCTAATTTTAATCCCAAAACAGATATCCAACTGAAAGAGGCAATGATTTTGAAGCACGATGCTAAAATAGGTGACGAAATTATAACCGATTTACCTATTCCGTCTGCTTATGGCCGCATGGCCGCTCAAACAGCTAAGCAAGTCATTATTCAGAAATTACGTGAAATGGAGCGTGATATGATTTTTGGTGAATTTAAAAGTAAGGAAAACGAAGTTGTGTCAGGTATAGTACAAAGAAGAGAAGGTCGGTTTGTGTTTGTTGATCTTGGTAAGGCAGTGGGCTTGTTACCAGCCGAAGAACAGATATATAGCGAGCGTTATAATATTAATGATCGCCTGAAAGTATTTATTAAAGAAGTGCGTGAGGGCCATAAGGGCCCGGAAATTATTTTATCTCGTCGGTCTGAAGAGATATTACGGAAAATATTTTATTTGGAAATACCCGAAATTGCTAATGGATTAGTAGAAATAAGAGCTGTGGCGCGAGAAGCGGGATCACGTTCAAAAGTTGCTATATGGACAGAAGCAGATAATGTTGATCCGGTTGGTTCTTGCGTGGGACAAAGAGGCTCTAGAGTGCAGACAATAATTAGTGAGCTTGGTGGCGAAAAAATCGATATTATAGAATACAACGAGGATCAGGAAAAATTTATTGCCAACTCTTTGGCTCCCGCTAAGGTTCTTTCTATTGAACTTGATGAAGCCGAGCATAAAGCTATTGTTAAAGTATCTTCTGATAAACTTTCACTAGCCATTGGCAAGTCCGGACAAAATGTTCGTTTAGCTGCTCGGTTAACTGGTTGGAAAATTGATATTATAGAGGCATCTTCCGATGGTGAAAAGAAAGTGTTAAGCGCCGACGAAGAAAATTTAGAGATAGCTGAAGAAGTTAACGTGGAAGGATTGGAGCCAGAAAAAGCAACAGAAGACGAAGCCGTTACTGAAGATAAGCCAAAGAAAAAGAAGTCAACTAAAAAAGCTAAAAAGGAATAAATTTCCGTTCTTAAGGCGGAATTATATTAAAAGATATGCCATTAGATTTATTGAATTTATCAATTTTAGGCAGTGCTCTTGTAGCGCTTATGTACGGCGGGTTTGTCATCGCCAGTATTTTGAGAATGCCTGAGGGAAACGACAAAATGAAAGAAATCGCTCAAGCTATACAAGCCGGAGCGAAAGCGTTTTTAAACAGACAGTATAAATCCGTGGCAGTTGTAGCGGCGGTGATGTTTTTACTTATAGGGTTTGTGCCTTCTTTAGGTTGGATGACTGCTCTGGCTTTTTTAAGCGGTGCTATTTTGTCCGGATTAGCTGGGTATATAGGTATGTATGTTAGTGTTCGAGCGAATGTTCGTACCACTGAAGCAGCTCGTGAGGGTTTAGCCAAGGCTTTAAATGTGGCTGTTAAAGGCGGCAGCGTTACGGGCATGTTAGTGGTTGGCCTAGCTCTGTTAGGAACCTCAGGTTTTTATTTTTTAACTGGTGATTTAAGGGCTTTAATCGGCTTTGCTTTCGGTAGCTCTTTAATATCTATTTTTGCTCGTTTAGGGGGAGGTATTTATACTAAGGCCGCCGACGTTGGAGCTGATCTAGTGGGAAAGGTTGAGGCTGATATTCCTGAAGATGATCCTCGCAACCCAGCTGTAATTGCTGATAACGTTGGAGATAACGTTGGTGATTGCGCTGGTATGGCCGCTGATTTGTTTGAAACATATGCAGTAACAACTATTGCTGCTATGGTTTTGGGTAGTTTGGTGGCAGTAGGTGATACCGGGATGATACTTTATCCTTTAGTTCTAGGAGCCGCTTCAATTATTGCTTCGATCATAGGAATATTTTTTATCCGACTAGGAAAGAAGAATAATATTATGCAGGCCTTATATAAGGGCTTGATTGCAGCTGGTGTTTTATCGGCGATTGCTTTTTATCCGATTACTAATTATTTGATTGCTTCAGAAAATAGCTTAAGAGTTTACTTGGCTAGCTTAATTGGTTTAGTAGTAACCGGCTTGTTAGTGGTTATTACTGAATACTATACCTCAACTTCTTTTAAGCCAGTTAAGGATATTGCTGAAGCTTCTTTGACCGGTCACGGTACTAACGTCATTGCTGGCTTAGCGGTCTCAATGAAATCAACAGCTTTACCGGTCATTGTGATTGTGGCGGCTATTATTGGAGCCTTCTCTCTTTTTGATCTTTACGGCGTGGCGGTAGCTGCTATGTCTATGCTTTCCATGGCTGGTATTATTGTGACTATTGATGCTTACGGTCCAATTACTGATAATGCCGGAGGAATTGCTGAGATGGCTGAGTTAGGGGAAGATGTTCGTAATGTTACTGACCCTCTCGATGCGGTTGGTAATACTACCAAAGCTGTTACTAAAGGTTATGCGATTGGTTCTGCCGCTTTGGCCGCCCTTGTTCTGTTCGCTGACTTTACCCATTCGCTTCCAGATAACTTTCAGTTTTTAATCAATAATCCTTACGTTCTAGCCGGACTTTTCCTGGGTGGACTTTTGCCATATCTTTTTGGGGCCATGGCCATGAAAGCTGTTGGTAGAGCAGCTGGATCAGTAGTTGAAGATGTTAGAGCTCAGTTTAAGGAAAAGCCAGGTATTATGACTAATACCGAAAAACCAGACTACGGTCGAACGGTAGATATTGTTACTAAAGCGGCTTTAAAAGAAATGATCATTCCAGCGCTTATTCCTGTAGTAGCGCCTATTATTGTAGGTTTTGGTTTTAATCTTTTCGGTCCAGGTCGCGGACTAGAGGCTCTTGGCGGCTTGTTGGTAGGTTCAATAATAACCGGAATTTTCGTAGCAATATCAATGACTTCTGGCGGCGGAGCTTGGGATAATGCTAAGAAATATATTGAGTCTGGTAACTTTGGCGGTAAAGGTTCAGATGCTCATAAAGCCGCTGTTACGGGAGATACGGTTGGCGATCCTTATAAGGACACGGCTGGTCCAGCTATCAATCCGATGATCAAGGTGTTGAATATTGTAGCTTTGTTGATAGTTGGTTTATTGCTTCTCTAGTAAATTTTTACAAAAAAAGCGCTCCGAATATTTGGGGCGCTTTTTTGTTTGTCTTTACAAGATTAATAAAATAGGGTATTGTTATATGTTAATTATTTGAACATTAAAAAATCAAGGAGCCAAAATGGAAAAACCAGTAGACGGTATCACCAACTTTTTAATAGGAGGTAGTCCGGTTTTATCAAGGCTAAATAAAAGCAAATATGAGGAGTGTCTTTTTTACGAAAAATCTCTAAAATTATTGCCTGAGGTAAAACTAACAGATAGTCCTGCATTAGAAGAAGGGGTTTTTATTAGCGGATCAATTAATTTAAAAAGTAAAAAAATTATTTTTACCTTTGATTTTAACAAAGACAATACAGTAAATATTTACAAAGAAGTTAATAAAAATAGTGAGAAAATTTTTAATGGTCCGTGGGACACGGGGTTTCATCTTATTTCAGAACTCATAATTCAAGGATTTAAACTTAAGCCCGCTAGTCCTCAGTTTAAAAAAGTAACGGCAGCTCTTTCCGAAATAATAAAAAGGGGCTAAAAAATTTAATGAGGCACCAAATATGGCGCCTCTTTTATATTCTTGATTTTTATCGAAAAAATGCTATAATATAGGCCGTAATAAAGAAAGTTTTTCAAAAAGCCTGTTCATGTAACAGGCTTAAAATAACTAATTAGAGATTATATGAAGGTAACAAGGAAAGAATTGCCAAAATCACAAGCAGAGTTAACCGTTGAGTTGAGCTTAGAAGAGTTTAATCCTTATATCGAGAAAGGAGCTCAAAAAGTATCTGAACAGGTAAAAATTGAAGGTTTCCGTTCTGGAAAAATTCCTACAGAAATATTGAAGCAAAAGATTGGCGAAATGACGATCCTGGAAGAGGCTGCTAATATTGCTGTTCGTAAAACCATAGATGAAGTGATCACCAATAACACTGTTAAGAGGCAAGCAGTTGGTCAGCCGCAAGTAAATATAACTAAATTAGCTCCAGGCAATGACTTCGAGTATAAAGTAATAGTATCAATTTTGCCGGAAATAACTTTAGGTAAGTATAAAGAGTTAAATATTAACGCAGCCGAGCCGACCGTTAGCGATGAAGAGTTAGACAAGGCTATGTTAGAGCTTAGAGAAATGAGAGCTCACGAAGTAGCAGTTGATCGGCCGATTGAAGATAAAGATAAGGTTGTAGCTGATGTAAATATTTTTTTAAAGAAAGTACCGATTGAAAATGGTCAACACAAAGACTTAACAATTATTTTAGGCAAGGAATATTTTGTTGTTGGTTTTGACAAAAAAATTATTGGAGCAAAAAAGGATGATGTTTTAGAGTTTACTTTAGATTATCCCAAAGATCATCATCAGAAAAATTTAGCTGGTCAGAATGTTGAATTTAAAGTAACTATTAAAGAAGTTTTTTCCAGAGATATCCATGAGATGAACGATGAGTTTGCTTCTCATTTTGGCATGAAGAGCTTAGATGAACTTAAGAAAACTTTTAAGGAAAATTTACTGCACGAAAAGAAACATAAAGCTGAGAGTAAATATGAAGCTGAGATGCTGGAAAAGATAATTAAAGATGCTAAATTTAGTGATATACCAGATATTTTAATTGATAGTGAGGCAAAGAATATGGTCAGTGAATTAGAGCAAAGCATTGTTAGACAAGGGGGAAAGTTTGAAGATTATTTGCAACACATTAAGAAAGATCACAACTCCTTGATGTTAGATTTTGCGCCTAATGCTGTAAAGAGAGTGAAGAGCGCTTTAGCAATTAGAGAATTAGCTAAAGTTGAAAAAATTGACGTAACAGACGATGAAATAAAAAATAAAAAAGAAGCCCTCAAGGTTCAGTATGCCGGTAATAAAGATGTTTTGAAAATGCTTGATGAGCCGGGTTACGATAGTTATCTGAGAAACGTGTTAAGTAATGAGAAGGTGATAAATAAGTTAAGGGAATGGAATTATGTCCGCTCTGGCAGTAAATAAAAAAGCAACTTTTGATTATGAAATCCTTGATAAATATGAGGCGGGTTTAGTATTATATGGCCACGAAGTAAAAGCCGTGAAAGCGGGACAGGTTAGTATTAAGGGTAGTTTTATTTCACCCCGGACTAAGAATAATAAAACAGAACTCTATTTAATTAATTGCCAAATTACTCCTTATAAAAACGCTGGACCAATGCCGGGTTACGACCAGCGAAGAGAGAGAAAGCTCCTTCTTAAGCGTCAGGAAATATCCCATTTATTAGGCAAGAAACAGGTCGAGGGCTTGACACTAATCCCACTCAAAATATATACTAACCATAGCTTTTTGAAGCTGGAGTTTGCCGTAGCTCGCGGCAAAAAAAAGTACGATAAAAGAGAGACAATTAAGCGTCGGGAAGTTGATAGACGTTTAAGATCTTTGACAAAAAGAGGTTAGTTTTAGAAAAAAAGAGAAAAAGGGGATGCCAGGCATCGACAGCCGGACCTTTTTCGAAGTATTCAAGACGTGCTTAGCCGCCACGCTAAACCGGTTAAACAAACACAACTGCCAAAACGGCTACAGCGTTTACTTGGTTAACTCCTAGTTACGCTCCTGTTGTCGCTTAATAAATAGCGACAGCCATCGGCTTGAGTAATGTCTCATAGCTTACAGCCGGTGTCATAATTATGAGGCTGGATCATCTGCTTTTCTTTCGAGTAGATATCAAGAAAATTGAAGGATCGCGTCAGTCGCTTTTTGCGAGGTTTTAGATGGCTGATGTTAGAAAAATAAACCGCGCTATTCTTGTAAATGTATTTCGGGAAACCGGTTGGACATGGGTTCAACTCCCATCATCTCCACAAATCCAGGTTGGTCCAGTGGTGGAACTGGTATACACGCACGACTTAAAATCGTGTTCCTTACGGAATGTGGGTTCGATTCCCACCTGGACCACACGTAGGAAAGCAAACGCGGGTATCGTATAGTGGTTATTATGCGACCTTGCCAAGGTCGAGAGACGGGTTCGATTCCCGTTACCCGCTCAAAAATAAAAAAGACAGGAGTAATCCTGTCTTTTTTATTTGCTAGTTAGGATTTTGGGAATCGAACAGGTCAGAAGCGAGACGCGAGAAACGGCGGAAGTCGGAACGAGCAGGCGAGCGTCGCTAAGCATCCAGGGGATGCTTAGCGCTGACCTAGGACAAGTGAGCTTTTCGCTCTTCCGGCGAAAAGCGAGGGCGGAATTCCCGTTACCCGCTCAAAGGTAAAAGCATCATTTTTAGTGCTTTTTATTATATATTTAGCGATTAAATAAACTATATAAATATAATTATTGACAAATTTATAATTATATTATAAAGTACATTGATCAAAAATGTTCATTAATAAATAAGGAATAGCCATGACAACAAATGTAAAAAGTGTCCTACCGTTATCAACATTTGTGTTGATGACTTCCTCTTTTCTAGCAGCAAACATTGTACCAATAATACTGCCCGCCCTAATGGCTTATTCAGTAGGTGATAGCAAGGATGTAGATGAACATGAAGGAATAACAAAACATCACACCATGGCTGCTATGGCTTTTGGCACCCTTATCTGTTGTACAATTATATCCCTCCTTTTTGTTCATATCTTTCAAATATACGATTACACATTTTGGATATGGGCTGTCGGTGTGTCAATGATTAGCTATATATTCTCGCTTTTCTGCTTGGAGCGAGGCTATAGGAGCGCTAACGCCAGAAAGAATATAGCAATCAAATGAAAGGTTCCAACTATTTGTAATTTATTTCTGCCCGGTTTTGTCTAAGACATTCTGGGCAGTTTTTATAACCAAACTCCAAAAGGAGCTCACTAAACAGAGACAGGCAGAGATGCCCGTTTTTGTTTTATTTGAGAAGAATTATTGGTTATTTAATTATTTTGCTATAATATAATAATCAATACTTTTTATTGTTCATAAAAAGTAATTTTTAAAAATAAAAGAAAAAGCTATGAAAATGCAAAAAGGAAAGCGTTTCCTGCAAATTTTTTTAACACTGCTTATATCAGCAGTTTTTTTAGCAGCAGAAGTAAAAGCTGCGGCAGAGCTTGATATTCCACTGATTGTTTAAGATGGTGTTAGTCACAAAGTTTTATATTTTGGCTTGGACGGTTGGGCAACTGATAGTATGGATAATTCTGTTGGTGAACAGGCTTACCCTCCGGCTCCGCCACGCGGGGTATTAGATGCTCGTTTTAATTTGCCTATTGGCACTGATGACTCAATTAAGGATTATCGTCATATGAGCCAAGGCGCAAGAGATCTTCGTGCAGTATATAAGGTCCAATTTCAACCTGGTAGTGGAGATACTATAGTTTTAAAATGGAATCTGCCCAATGGCGTTACTGGTCAACTGCAGGATGTTATTACCGGAAACATGATTAACAGGACTATGCAGGGGGCTGGTTCATATGAGGTGGAAAACCCAGAAACGTTTGATAGGTTGAATATGGTTATTATTTATAATTTTACCACCACCCCAACCGTGCCAACGCTGGATATTGATACAAATACCACGGTTGCTCCGCCTGTTGTTATTACCCCAGTTTCATCATCTACGCCACCGGTTGTTCCTAATAATTTTGTTAAAACCAAAAATGCTACTTTTGATTTTCCTCTAACAATAACTGATGGGGGAAACAGAAATCAGATATTAAATTTTGGTTTGGACGACACAGCTTCAGATGGAATTGATACTGCTTTAGGAGAATTATCTTATCCACCAATGCCACCGGTCGGTGTTTTTGATGCCCGTTTTGTTCTCCCAGGAGGATCTAATGATTCACTAGCAGACTATCGCAAACTAACAACTGGTGGGGTAGGTAAAATATCAAATCTGATTCACTATCAAGTTGGTGAGGGGCAAGATGATATAAAAATAAGTTGGAATTTACCAGAAAATATTACAGGGAACCTTTATGATGTTTTTGGCGGCCAGAAAATAAATGCATTAATGAAGGGTTCTGGTAGTTATACAGTTTCTGAACCTCAGACATATAACAAATTGATAATGATGATTGATTATTATCAGGCCACCGTGGCGCAATCAGTTAGCCCCGTTGTTCCTAATCCTCAATCAGTTCCTACCCCGGAAGTTCCTGTTAATATTGTAAACCCTGAGCCGCAACCCATAACAACAGAACCAACTGCTGAGCCAGCACCGGTAAATAATCAAGATGAGTTGCATAATATTAATCCCATCTCTGCCCCGGTAGTAAGCGAGGAACTTGCTTTAGAAGAAAAAAAGAAGAAGCCACAAGTTACAGAGGATCCTAAAAAAATCGAGGGAATAATGAAAGATTTATCAGCTAACCTGATAAAACCAGAGGCAAAAACATCAATAGAGGATTTTATTTCCAAGGGTGTTGACTTGAATACGGAAAAATTGGGCATGGGAGAAAGGGCGGCAGTTATTTTCTCATATCAAAATGCTTTCGGTAAGTTGCCGGAAAGCGAAACAGAGATGAATGACGCCATTAAGATTGCGAGCGGTAGATATCCTAGTTTGTTAAGTGAGACCGCTGAAAACAAGGCAAGGCTGGAGTTCAAAAAGATATACAAAAAAGAAGTGGATAATAGTAATGAGAGAGACCGGTCAGCTGTTGTGATTATGGCTTATGGGTTAAGACAAAAAGCAGAAAACAGAAACTTAGAAAGCGAAAAGGCGGGTATTAGAATTTTTAAAGATATTTATGGTTATGTGCCAGAGTCGACTCATGATTGGAATATTATGCAGGCTATAACTTATTCCGGCGCAAAACGATAAATTTCGACATTCTTAGTTATTAAATAAAAACAACCCCAACAGGGTTGTTTTTATTTTATCTAGTATTTCTCTTTCCTTAGACTAGCTCTTGATTGCTTATAATAATACTGATAATCTAAGCATGCAATTACTAAAAGAACATTAACAATCGAAAGGAGATAAAATGAACACTAACTTGTCTTTACCTAAAATTAGACAGGGCGGGATGGGAGTAAGAATTTCCGGATACCGCTTAGCTAAAGCAGTTTCTATGCTTGGTCAGGCAGGAACTTTATCTGGTGCGGTATTAGAGCGAGTTATGGCTCGACTTCTTCAATTAGGAGATATAAGCGGAGACATAAGAAGAGCTTTATCTAATTTTCCTATACCACAAGTGGCTGACCGAATTATCAAGACTTATTTCAGAGAAAACGGTGCCCATGAATCAAGGCCCTTTAAGGGTGTTTCCATGTATAGCATTAGGCCCTCCCGCTTGCTTGTTGAGCTAACTATTTGCGCCAATTTTGCTTTTGTTTGGTTAGCCAAAGAAGGGCACGGTAATCCAATAACTATAAATTATCTAGAAAAAATTGGCATGCCTCACCTGTATGCGGTCACTGGTGCTATGTTAGCAGGAGTAGATGCGATTACGGTAGGTGCCGGAGTTGCTCTTCAGTTTCCAGCTATGATAGATAATATATTTAATAACAGAGAGGCTTCTTACAGAGTTCCTGTAACAGGAAATAATATTAAGAGTCATTTGATGAGATTTAATCCGGTAGAATTTTTTGGAAAGAAGTTATCTTTTTTCAAAAAACCGTTGTTTATTCCTATTATAGCCTCAAATCTTCTAGCTTCTATATTTATTCAGAAATTACCGCCTGGTAGCGTTGATGCCTTTGTGGTTGAAGAGTGGCTGGCTGGTGGGCATAACGCTCCGCCCCGGAAGGCAGTTTTGGACGAGAAAGGTCAGGGCCTGCCAATTTATGGCGATAAAGATATAGTAGATTATAAAAAGATCGCTAGTTTAGGTTTACCGTTTTGGATAGGCGGGGCGAAAGCAACTCCAGAATCCTTAAACATTGCTTTAGATTATGGAGCAGCCGGGATCCAGGTTGGTTCAATATTCGCTCTATGTAATGAGTCTGACATGGATGAAAATATAAAAACGACAGCTAGAGGCCTGGGATTTGAAGAAAATCTTTTAGTCAGAACAGATATGAGAGTTTCTCCAACAGAATTTCCTTTTAAGGTTGCTGAGATTATCGGTACTACCTCCGAAAGGACAGTCTATGAAGCTAGAACAAGAGTCTGTAATCAAGGAGCATTAGTATCTTTATATGAAACACCGGAGGGAAAGATAGGTTACCGTTGTCCTAGTGAGCCAATTGATAAATACATAGCCAAAGGCGGTAAGGTTGAGGATACTATTAGTAGAGCCTGTCTCTGTAATGCCTTAAGCGCTGCTGCTGGAATTGGCAATAAAGATGAGCCACCAATCTTAACAATGGGTGATGATCTTGGTTTTCTCAAAAAAGTAATGAAAAATAAAAATAGTTCTTACAGCGCCGAAGATGCCATTAACTATCTTTTGAGTAGTTAATAAATAAAAAACCCTCGTAAATATTTACGAGGGTTTTAACTTTAAAATAGGTAGTTGCAACAAATATAACCCGACAGGCGGTTATAAATTTCTTCATATTTTAGCTCAAGACTAAATTGAAAAAAATTATTTATGTTTAGACTGTTGTAGTACTCTATTATTGGGCCGCTTTTTTCAAGGTTATTTTTTTGCCAGCCAAGAGCTATTTGGCCTACTTGACCAAATTGTCTGGCGAAAAGAGCTTCCCATTTTTCATACTCTCCCACTCTTTGAACGTCAACTTTAAACCCATAAGTTCCTTTAGTTGAGATAGGACTAAAGTGGATATAGAAAAATGGAGGAGCCATTAGGTAACTACTGGCTACAATATAATTTTCTTGTGAAAAAAAATTTTTATTAATGTCTCCAAATCCAAACTGACTCCTGACCCAAAAATTATTATTATTTCTGTCAATATTTCCAAAGGTCATATTGCCAAAGTTGTTGTAATTTTTTGTACCAACTAGAAACCAATTACGGCTAACTTCATTGCCAATGGCAATAAAAAATTTTTCTGGGTGCACGGCAATCCAATAAAATTTTTTTTCAGTTAGTTCTGCGATATTTTTGTATCCGTATTTACTCATGAACGCCCCCTCGATTGTTATCATTGGATGACTCAATCGAACAACGCCAAAATTTCTTGGAGCACTATTATTTCGGAAGCCAATTCCATATTCCGCAGAGATACTGAACTCTTTAAAGGTGTTGGCAATTTGTAAATCAACGATTACTTCGTCGTTTTTTTCCCAATCACCAAGCTTGATCAAGCCGGGAGTAAAAGAAAAGCCATTACTTTCTATAATGTTAGGAACAAAAATTCCTAAAACATCATCGACTTTTTTTTGATTAGTTAAATCTTTTTTAAAGTCGTACTTTAAATTTACTGGTCCGTCAATTTGAAATCGATTCACGGATATGCCGCTAATTGCATCATCATGCTGGAAAGCTGTTTCAGTTTTTAGTATCTGAGCAAAACTGTTGACCGTAATAATGCTTACTAGCACAAGAAAATTGATTAAATTTTTCACTGATTACCTCCGGTTGTTGTTATTTGAATTAGATTAATTGTTCATTCTATCTGTTTCCAGTGGGAATGAACAATTAATCCAATTATTTATTAAATTACTAAAGTTAACTGATAATTATACATTTTTTTAATAAAATTGTCAATAGAGCTTGATAATGATTTAGATGTGCGTTTGACTTATTTAAACAATTATACTATTCTAATTTATTACTAAGTTCATTAAAAAAAAGGATCAGTTATGGAAACTAAACCAAATAGTGTTTTTTTATATTTTATAATTCTAATTACAGGATTAATGTTTATGCTTTCATGTTTTATTCCGTTTGCTGGGCCAGCAGCGCTAGCATTTCTCTTTGGCCGGACTCATAAAACTTATGAGTTATACAGAGTTTCTACTGGACATGTAGTTATTTCAGCCTTAATTGGGGAGGCATTTTTTCTTTTAGCGTCTTTGCCATTAATTACTGTTGGCTCTGGTATTAGTCCGAAGGAGGCCTGGGTAGTCGGTAGTTTATGTTATGCAACAACTTTCATACTAACAATTATATTTATGAAAGTCGGCAAAAAAAGATCTGCATTATAAAGAGCAAATCTTTTGGGAAATTTATGGAGCTGATTTATATCAGCTCTTTTTTTGTATCCAAAAATACGGTTAATGCCCCAAGTGGCAAGAGCCAGGTTAGTCTGGTATTATAGCGGTTGTCTGATAATGATGAGAAGGTGGCCATGATTAAGGCGTTTGTTAACAGGAGCACAATGCAAAAATAAGCCAAGGCCATACTATTTGGGTATTTGTTTTTTTTGCTTATTATTATATAGATTAAGTATAGTATAGAAATAATTGAGGCTAATATACTTACTACTGAGACAGGATGAGTGATCCACAACCGATCATTAAATTGTTTTGAAGCATGGAGAACTTTTCTTTCTTTTGGAAAAAAATGATTTATTATCAAGCGAGCATTATTGTCATCTAAAAAAGGATTAAATGAATCTAGTTGATATCTAAGCAGCAACTGACCTGTCGTGGAAAACCCGTCTGTTAAAAACAGTCTTAAATAACGAGGATTTGTTAATATATTTTTTGCTATATCATCCATTTCTGGTTTAAGAATGCTCCAACCGATGTTGCCCCCTCGTGTATTTAACGGAGAAGAGGGGCTCCACAGAAAACGATCAGACGGGAAGCGTAAATTTTTGAAATCACAGAAGAAATATTTTTTACTGCCACAGCTATCTTTTAAATAACTCTGCAGAATGCCAATTTGATTGAACCGACTCATTAGAAAGGCACTTGAGGCGTGATTATATGCATAACCATGTTCTTTGTTTGATGTCATTGTGAATATAACGGCGACAGCCAAGATAAAAGCTACCCACATTGCTCTATTTAAATATTCTCTTGTTTTTGCGGCACCTATATAAAATGGTGCCATAGCAATTACAGCTCCTCCTATTATCAGTGGGGTGGCTGTATGAGATATGCCGGCAATAAATACGATAATGGTTAATAGTAGTAGCGTTGGTTTATGAGATTTCTTATGAAGTATAGAAAAAGCACAAAGAGCGCCAGCGCCCAGTAGAATGTCTGGCATAATTAATCCCGTAAACCAACTAAGGCTCGTAAAAAATGATAGAATTATTAGAATCAATATGTGGTATAAGTAAGGCTTATTTACAAAAATAGTTTGCACGACTCGCCATAGCGCATAGTTAATAATTAGTGCTTGAGCAAGCGCTATGGGCCACAGTGATTGCCAGTATAAAAAAAAGTTAATAAAAAAACCGTATGTAATTGGTTTATATGGTGATGTTTGCAGTGTGAATGCTGAAACAATATAAGACGCATCATCATAGAAATAAAAAGGATATCCATTATATAAAGCTGGCCACAATAGAAACAGAGAGCTGATTAATAAGTATAGTGGAAGATAAAAAAAACTTGTTTTTATAACTATCCTTTGTCTGATGACCATAGCTATAGCCTTAAACCCATCTATTATTTTAATCTTTTTACCTTCACTTATTTTGCGAGGCCAATAGTCGATTGGCACCTCTTTAATCTTGTAACCGTATTTTATTAGTTGAGCAGTTATTTCTAGGTCTATTTCAAATCCTTTTGATTTTAAGGTTATTTTTTTCAAGTCAGCAGTAGGAATCATTTTAAAGCATGTTTCAGAGTCGGTAAGTTCAGTGTGAAAGAGTAGGTTGAAGAACCAAGTGATAAAGATATTAAATAGATAGTAAATATTAAAAGGTCGGCGTGTTTTAAAACGTGAACCGTATACTGCCTGCGGCTGATCGCTGATAGTTTGAGCTTCTTTCAAAAGATTAATTATGTTATCCGGATTGTATTCAAGATCAGCATCACAAATTATAAAATATTCTCCGGATGCATCGGCTAATCCGCGTCGCACCGCTGCTCCTTTGCCACTATTATTGTGTAGCCTAATTAATTTAAAATCGTGGCTCTGGTAAAGATTTTTTAATTTTTCTTCTGTGCCATCACTTGAAGCGTCATCAATTACTATAACTTCTTTGTTAATAGGTAAGCTAATAATAGCCGGTAGGGACTTTTCTATGAGCGTTACTTCGTTATATACCGGAACTACGATTGATAATTGAATGTGAGCCATGAGTCAAAATTATTTTATCTATATTAAAACTGTAATATAGAGATAGGTGTTGGTCAAATTTTATAAAAGAAGACTCTTTAATAATTGACATCAATGGTTATAAATGGTACAACAATGGTCTAGTAAAATGATTAAACTAATATAAAATGTTTTTTGTTTATTTAACACTTCTGATTATTTGTTCAGGGTGGTTTTCTGGCATGGAAATAGCTTTATTTTCGCTGACCCCAGGTCACGTTAAGTCTTTAGTTATAGCTAAAAAGAAAAATGCCAAGTTGGTGCAGAGAGTTCTTAGTAATAAGAAGAGGTTACTTGTGGTTCTTCTGTTGGGGAACAATCTTGTTAACGTTTTAATAGCTAGCATGGCCAGTCTTTGGGTTAGTGATAAATTTGCCAGCGGAGCCTTGGGAATTGCTACTGGAGTTGTGACCCTGTTAATCTTGATATTCGGAGAGATGCTTCCGAAAGCTTTTTTTCAGGTTAGAGCGGATAAGATGTCTCTAACCTTTATCCCTTTAATAAGATTTCTTGAGATTGCTTTATTCCCAATTGTCTTCATTCTAGAAAAATTATTGGTTATGATGACTGGCGATAAAAACAGAGCTCAAGTTTCTGAACAAGAGTTTCGGGCCTTAAGCAGAATAGCGGTTGAGAGTGGTATTTTTGACTTTAATGAGCACGAAATGATTATGAATGTTTTAGAGATGGGAGATAAGACGGCTAAAGAAGTTATGACCCCTAGATATAAAACCTCTGTTGTTAACGGAGAAGCGGAGATTGATCAGGTTGCTTATTTTATGGCTAAGGAGGGATATAGTCGCTACCCTGTTTATATAAATCAAGAAGATAATATTATTGGTTATGTTCATCTTATCGACGTGATGAAGGTTCTAAACAGCGACAATAGAGAAGATGAGTTATCTAAGCACGTTAGCCCAATAATCAAGGTAAACGAAGACAGAAAAATTAACAGCCTGTTTAAAAAAATGTTAAAGAAGCGCACCCATATAGCGGTTGTGTATCGAAAGAAACAGTTAATTGGATTAATTACTTTGGAAGATATATTAGAAGAAATAGTTGGTGAGATTGAAGATGAAAATGATGTTGATACTCAAATAAACCATGCCTACAAAGAAAAAGTTGCTTAATCTCGGTCTTAAGTCTTTAGAGTACACACTGAGACTTAGTCGACAAGCTCGGCGAGTGCGCTTATCTATTTATCAAGATGGGAGAGTTGTAGTTAGTGGGCCGAGGTATGTTTCCGAAAGATCAGTAGAAAAATTTCTTTTAACAAAAGCAGATTGGATTATTGACAAGCAAAGATATTTTAAAAGTTTGCCTCCAGTTATTAAGCCAATTGATGATGTGGAGAAATTTTTAGCTCATAAAAATAAAGCTCGGTTACTAGTTCTAGATAAACTAGATTTTTTTAATAAAACTTATCAGCAGAAATTTAATCGGGTTTTTATCCGCAATCAAAAGACTCGTTGGGGTAGTTGTTCTAGTAAACGTAATTTGAGCTTCAATTATAAAATAGTCCTGTTATCTGAGAGATTGGTGGATTATATAATTGTCCATGAACTTTGTCATTTAATAGAGATGAATCATTCGATCAGATTTTGGCGGCAAGTTGCGAGAATTATTCCGGATTACAATAAGGTACGTCAAGAATTACGCGCCGTTAAAATAGCCTTAAAAGAAATATAATCTTTTTTCATGTGTTAAATTTTCCAAAAACACAACTTGAAACTGCTAAGCGGTATTTAAAAAAGTACCAGGAGCGTAGATATTTAATCAGGATTGTAGTATTGGTATTAACTTTTGTGACGTTATTTTTATTTTTTCCTAAGATAATTAATATAGAGCCATTTAGTATACATTTACAAGAAAAACCATTAAATAAGGAGTTTTTGGGATTTATTAATCAGAAAAAAAGTTTGCCGTTAGAAAATACGGAACTTTCGTTAGCGGCTGTAGGGGATGTTATGCTCTCTCGAACCGTGGCCGATAAAATAAATCGGTACGGAAATAGTTATCCGTTTTTAGGAGTTAATCGCTGGTTGTCTGAGACAGATGTTGTGTTTGGTAATTTAGAAACGCCACTTACTCCGGGTCGGCGAATTTTGCCAAACGAAATGGTTTTTAGGAGTGATCCTGCGCTAGCCTCCGTCTTAAATAATTATAATTTTTCGCTTCTTTCTTTGGCAAACAACCATACTATGAATTTTGGAGATGAGGGGATTAGAAGCACTTTTTTAAGTTTTAGAAGCGCTGGCTTAGATTATGTGGGAGCTGGAGAAAACTTTTTAGCAGCTGTTCAGCCAAAGTATTTAGAAAGTCAGGGAATTAAATTAGCTTTTTTAGCTTACAACGATAGCGACGTTGTTCCACAATCTTATGCTGCAGACGAAGAAACTCCCGGCACAGTTTTTATGGATGTTGCCGTTATGACAGAGGCAGTTCGTCGGGCCAAACAAGAAGCGGATTTTGTGATTGTATCCATTCATTCTGGACAAGAGTATGCAGATCAGCATAATCAGCGTCAAGAAGATTTTTCTAAGGCGGCTATAGATTCTGGGGCGGAGTTAGTTATTGGTCATCATCCTCATGTGATTCAGGATATTGAAGTCTATAAAGGAAAATTAATTTTTTATAGTTTAGGTAACTTCATTTTTGATCAAATGTGGTCCGAAGAAGTTCGTCAGTCTTTGGGTTTAAAAATTTATTTTACACCAGAAGGAATTTCTCGTGCTCAGCTTTATCCTTTTCGGATCGATGATTATTCTCAACCGGTTTCTATTAAAGGCGAAGGGGCAGAAAAAATATTGCGGCGTTTACAATTTAATTATGAAAGTAGAGGTGTTTATATGTGGGATAAAGAAGCGGGGGATTTTAAAAAAGAAGATTTGGCCGTAATTAATTTAATTAAACCAAATCCTGGTAACTTATATCGTCGCCTAACTTCTGACTTAAATCAGAATGGTTTAATTGAAACCTTGGAGCTTAAAGCGGGAAGTTTCTCGATAGAGGAAAATGGTCAGTCATTGTGGTCGTCTCCTGATAACTGGTGGGTTGAGGATTTTTCATTAGCTGACTCTAACGGAGATGGCTTTTCTGATATTAATATTTCTGCTTGGCGACAGGATCAAGCCATGTTAAATTATTTTATGATATACAGCTTACTAGACAATAAGGTTAGTCTTATATGGGAGTCAGAAGCTCTAGAGGCGCCTGTTTGTCGTTTTTTAATCAGAGATTTTAACGAAGATGGAACTAATGATTTTGCCGTTTTAGAGGGTGATTATAATGAACAGCCAGAATGTTTGAGTCGTAACTTAGCGGTTTGGTCTTGGAATGGTGCGAGTTTAGAAAATATATGGCGCATACCAGCTCGGGGCTATAGTCGAATTGCTCCAGAGGGGATAGGTAGTCAAATTGGCTTTTCTATAGAATAATCATAAAGAGTTGTCTTATAAATTTTACAAAAAAAAGACCGGCCTTAAGCCGGATTATGTCCTTTTTATACTTTTCTAATTACAAGCGTAGCAAATAAAAAGGTCCTTTGTCAAATTAATTTCAGTCATTTTTGGGGTATTTAACAAAACAAACAGTTGACACTATTATTAATTAGTTGTAATAAGAAAGTAGTTTTTATCGTACATTAAAATCAGGAGGCTGTTATGGCTCATAAAATATTAATATCTGTAGACGACCTAAAAGAAAAACTTGGTCGTCTTAGAGAGTCCGCAAGTGATCTAACAGACACTAGCGTGATGTTTGGTAAATACTTATGTCGTTTTCTTAACTCTAAGAAAATATCTCCTCAAGGGTTTGTCAAAATCTGGGAAAGAGCTTATCAAAGTATTCGTTTAGGCAAAGAAAAAGGAAAAAAACTGTCCCATCCTTTAATCGGCATGTCTGGGCTAGAATACTATTATATTCTTTCTGAAAAGAAGAGAATAATTGAGCTGGCGTTTCCGGAGAATTTTATCACCGAATTAAGAAAGATTGAAAAAAGCAATAAGTAATTTGTAAACCATCTCGAAAGGGGTGGTTTTTTAATACTATCATCACTTGACATATCTCCTTAGTTTGATTATGCTAGTAGAAGAAAAATTAATAAACACCTGTAATAAAGCTGACTGATTATATGCCCTTTAAGGCGGAGGTGGCAGTTAGGCCCAATACAAATGGGTTAAGAACGCTTTTTTTATTAAAAAAACGTTCTCGATAAAACAATATGGAGGATAAAAACTTAAAAGACGAGGGGATGCAAGAATTTGCTGATTTACTTGAAAAAGATGATATTAAAATCCCGCAAGTCGGAGACATAGTTAAAGGTACAGTCGTTACAGCTTCCAAGGCCGAGGTTAAGCTTGATATTGACGGTGTTTTAATGGGTATTGTCCGTGGTCCGGAATTGTATAACGAAGTCCCAGAATTTTCCGATCTTGAGCCAGGCGACCAAATTGAAGCTGCTGTTATAGATGCGGATAATGAAAATGGTGAGTTAGAATTATCTTTCCGCTTAGTGGGCCAAGAGAAGGCTTGGAATAATTTACGCCAAGCCCTTAAAGATAAGGCATCTGTTAAAGTTAAGATTGTTGATGCCAATAAAGGAGGTCTTATTAGCCGTTATCATCAAATTGACGGTTTCTTGCCTGTGTCTCAGTTGGCTCCAGAGAACTATCCGAGAATTGCTGGTGGAGACAAGAGTCGTATATTAGAGAAGTTAAAATCATTTGTAGGACAAGAATTTGAAGTTACCATTATTACTCTTAATGAAGAGGATAATAAGATTATATTCAGCGAGAAAGATGTTTGGAATAAAAAACAACGTCCCGCTTTAGATAAGTATAACATCGGTTCAGTTGTTGATGGCAGAATAACAGCTATTACTAATTTCGGAGTATTTGTATCCTTCGGTGAAAATATTGAAGGCTTAATTCATATTTCCGAGTTAGCGTGGCAGCGCATCGATTCTCCAAGTGAGATGTATAAAGTGGGTGATAAAATTAAAGCAGAAATTATTTCTATTGATGGTGCTAAGGTCTTCTTAAGTGCTAAAAAATTATTAAGAGATCCTTGGTTGGAAGCTAGTGCTAAATATCAGTCCGGTCAGGTTGTTGAGGGCACTATTCTTAAGATTAATCCCTTTGGTTTATTTGTTAAGCTCGATGAAGAGATTCATGGCTTAGCTCATATCAGCCAGTTAAATCTCGAATCTGGTAAAAAGATTAGTGAATTATTCCAGCCGGATGAAGTACGTGCCTTTGAAATTGTTAGTATCTCACCAGGAGAACATCGTTTAGGTCTAAAGTTGGCTGGCGATAATGATTCACAAAAACCTGCGGTTGAAAAGAAGGCTGAGAAAGAAGAAAAGCCAGCGACAACCAAGAAAAAGAAGGCTGAGAAAGACGATAGCCTTGAGGCTAAATCAAAATAGTATTTCTTAGTAGTAAAACAATAGTAGAAATGCCCTAATTGTGGGCATTTTTGCTATTAGAGCTCCTCTGGTCTGCATTTGTTCAAGGTTGCTCGTCGCGTTTTTTTGGGCTATAATAGAGAAACATTAAATCTAAAATACATGAAAAAATTAATTCGTAGCTTTTTATTGTTCTTTATTATTTTTTTGGCTATTGCTGGAGTTTTTAGCGCATTAAGCGACCAAGGACAGAAAGCTGAGTCCGTTGGTATTGAGGCACTGATCTCTAGAATTAATTCTGAAGAAATAGAACAAATAACAGTTAGCGGTAATCAGGTAAAAGTTCTTCTCAAAGATGGTGGCCGAGAAGTTGTTCAAAAAGAACCAACGGAGTCTTTATCAGAGTTGTTAAATAATTTTGGTGTTGATTCAACAAAACTGTCTGGCATTAAAATATCTGTTGAAGATGAAAGTGGTTGGAGTTATTGGTTAAAAAATCTTCTGCCATTAACCCTCCCGTTCTTGTTGCTAGGAGCTTTTCTCTTTTTTATGATGCGCGGCTTGCAAGGAGCTAATTCTAGGGCTATGAGTTTTGGTCAGTCAACGGCTAAAGATTTTAAACCAGATGCTAAAAATAGAGTGACCTTTAAAGATGTGGCTGGCGCGAAAGAAGCAAAAGAAGAGTTGGCTGAAGTAGTAGAATTTTTACGTTTCCCTAAAAAATTTCATAGCTTAGGAGCAAAAATTCCGCGCGGAGTTCTTTTACTTGGCTCACCAGGAACCGGTAAAACCCTTATGGCTCGTTCTGTGGCCGGAGAAGCGCAGGTCCCTTTCTATCATATGTCTGGCTCAGAGTTTGTGGAGATGTTTGTGGGAGTCGGAGCTTCTCGGGTTAGATCTTTATTTGAAAAGGCAAAAAAGAATGCCCCCTGTATTTTATTTATTGATGAAATTGATGCAGTCGGTAGACGTAGAGGAGCGGGATTAGGTGGCAGCCATGACGAAAGGGAACAAACCTTGAATCAAATTTTAGTTGAGATGGACGGGTTTGAGCCGACACAAAACATTATTGTTATTGCTGCGACTAATCGTCCGGACGTTTTAGATCCGGCCTTACTGCGCCCGGGTAGATTTGATAGACGAGTAACAATTGACTTACCTGACTTGAAAGATCGTGAAGCTATTTTAGAAGTGCACGCAAAACATAAGCCAATTGCTAAAGATGCTAGTCTTAAAACTTTGGCTGAAAGAACTGCTGGTTTTTCCGGTGCGGATCTGGCTAACGTTTTAAACGAGGCGGCTATTTTAGCTGCTCGAAATAGCAGAAAAGAAATTATTAATGAAGATTTATTTGAAGCCATAGAAAAGGTTATGATTGGTCCAGAGAGAAAGAGTCGAGTCATTAATGATAAGGAAAAGAAGATTACTGCTTATCATGAGGCCGGACACGCTTTAGTAGCTCATTTTTTACCGGACATGGATCCAGTCCACAAGGTTTCTATTATAGCTAGAGGTCAGGCTGGAGGGTATACTCTAAAAGTTCCTTCAGAAGACAGACACATGCACGCCAAGTCCGAGTTTGTATCTGAGATCGCTGTACTTCTAGCCGGACATTTGGTTGAAAAAGAGATATTTGGCGAAGTTACCACCGGTGCCACATCTGATCTGCGTCGAGCTACTAGTATAGCTAGACAATTAGTTACCGATTTTGGTATGAGTGATAATCTTGGCCCACGTACTTATGGAGAAAAAGAAGAAATGATTTTTCTAGGGCGTGAAATTCACGAACAAAGAGATTATAGTGAGAAAGTAGCTGAAAAAATTGATGAAGAAATTGCTGGTTTTATTAGTCAGGGAACAACTAAGGCTAATCAAATTATTAAAGACAATAAAGACATGTTAGAAAAGATAGTCGCGGCTTTGCTAGAGAAGGAGACTATAGAAAAAGAAGAGTTTGAAAAGGTGGTTGGTCAAAAACCGCTGATCAGTGCCTCCTAATTTGACTAATGGCCGGTTTAGGTTATACTGAAAATAGTAATCAATTAAAATAATATGGCTAATCCTAAAAAAAGAAAGACACATAGCGCAACTAGAAAAAGTCGGTCCCATCTGGCCCTTAAAAAGACGGTTTTAATTAAATGTCCGAAGTGCGGACTATCTTTAAAACCTCATACCGCTTGCTCTTCTTGCGGAAATTACCGAGGTCGTGAAGTAGTTAAAGTTCCGGTTAAAGCTGCTTCTAAGGTTACGACTAAATCCAGTAAATAAGTTTTATGTCTAATCGGCATCTGGCGCGTACTATTGCCCTCCAAACCTTGTTTGTTTGGGATTTTAATGGTCAAAAAAATGGTGAAATAGAGCGTCTGATAGCTAATAACTTTGCTAATTTTGCTCCTAATTTTGATGATAGTGGTTTTGTGCATGATTTAGTTGTAGGAGTTAGTGATAATATCACGGTAATTAATAAGTATATTGTGAAGTATGCCACAGAGTGGCCTTTAGATCAGATTACGGCAGTAGACCGCAATATTTTGAGAATTGGTATATATGAACTTTTATTTACTAATATTCCTCCTCGAGTAGCTATTAATGAGGCTATTGAAGTGGCAAAAAGTTTTGGAGGAGATGCTTCTGGAAAATTTGTAAACGGTGTCTTAGGCACTTTATATAACGACGAACCGGAAATCCAGACCCGAGACAATAAAGAAGAAGTTGAAGCAGCTCGGAAAATAACCGAGGAAGCGGAAAAGCAAGCTGAAACACTAAACGAGCAGTCTTCTGAGGCCACAGAAAAAACCGATACCGGCGCCTTGTAAGGCGCCGTGTTTTTATATTTATGAGCACCAGTGAAATAGTAAAACTACAAAAAAGACTTGGTATTAATTTTAATAATGAAGGTTTACTGCGGCAAGCCCTTGTTCATCGTTCGTATCTTAACGAACACCCAGAATTTACCATAGGACATAACGAACGTTTAGAGTTTTTAGGAGACGCTGTTTTAGAAATTGTCGTGACAGAATATTTATATCTTAGTTTTGAAACTACCCCAGAGGGAGATTTGACTAACTGGCGAGCTTCATTAGTCAATGCTAAAATGTTGTATGAAATATCTAGAGAAATGGGGATAGAAGAATGTTTGTATCTTTCCAAAGGCGAAGCTCGAGATAAAAATAAAAAGTCTCGTCAATTCATTTTAGCTAATGCTGTTGAAGCTGTGATTGGTGCAATCTATTTAGACCAAGGCATGTCAGTGGCTAAAAAATTTATTTTAGAGAGAGTGGTTGTAAGGCTGGAAGATATTTTAAAAAACAGAACATACCTGGACCCAAAATCAGTGTTTCAGGAAAAAGCTCAAGAAATTAAAGGGATAACCCCTCATTATCAGATTTTAGATGAACATGGTCCAGATCATGCTAAAATTTTTACCGTTGGTCTTTACATCGACGACGAGCAAGTAGCGACCGGTACAGGATCTTCTAAACAAGAAGCGCAGGTTGATGCCGCAGCTCAAGGTATCAAAAATATGGGTTGGTAGAAAATAACACAAAAAAATTATGGATATTAATAATTTATTTCGTTTGGCGGCGGAAAAAAAGGCCTCCGATATCCATTTATTATCGGGTTTAAATCCTACTTTGCGTATTGATGGACAATTGGTTGATATTAATAAAGTCGTTACCAGTGGCGACTTTTCTGCTTTAACAGATCAGGATTTAGAAGCTTTTTTAGATCAAATAATTACTCGTGAACAAAAAGCGCGTTTTTATGATAAACGGGATCTTGATTTTGGTCACCAGATTGATAGCTATCGATATCGCGTTAATCTATCCTTTGAAAAGGGGAGCATAAATATAGTAGCTAGAATTATTGATAACCAAATTCCGACCCTAGAGGAGACAGGATTGTCTTCTGTGGTTGAAGACCTACTTAATTTACCCCAGGGTTTTATATTGGTAACTGGGCCGACTGGTTGTGGTAAGTCTACTACCTTGGCCTCTATGGTCGGTCACATTAATAAGACTAGGCGCACCAACATAGTCACTCTCGAGGATCCGATTGAATATATTTTTACTCCCGATAAAAGTATAATTGCTCAGCGCCAACTAGGAACAGATATGTTAACTTTTGCGAATGGCTTGAAACATGTTTTGAGGCAAGATCCAAATGTCATCATGGTTGGAGAGATGCGTGATTTAGAAACTATCGCAGCGGCGGTCACTATGGCTGAGACTGGGCACTTAGTTTTAGCTACGCTTCATACTTATAGTGCCGCACAAACAGTTGATAGAATTATCGATATTTTTCCACCTCACCAGCAGAATCAGATTAAATCTCAATTATCTGGAGCCCTAACAGCTGTTATTTCTCAGCGTCTACTACCTAGAATATCTGGAGGCAGAATTGCTGCCCGGGAAATACTTCTTAATAACGATGCGGTTAGTAACTTAATTAGAGAAGGGAAAGTTGCTCAAATAACCAGCACGATTGAGACTCATGCCGGGATAGGGATGATTACTATGGACCGTAATATTAAACAACTTTTTCAAGCTGGAGAAATTAGCCGAGAGGTTGCTCTGCGTCAAATGAATGACCCTGATACGTTGGATAATTAAAGCATTTTTTGTCCTTGTTTTAGCTCTTGACATATTTTTTTAAACGGTTATAATTGTTAACAGTTTTAACAGGGCT